>OCVV011347918.1_pt1 | contig 13342 bp, 4 predicted proteins | sample 1539721 | NCBI WGS metagenome assembly OCVV01 (sample SAMN02144230, study PRJEB22623) | gut metagenome | biome: sheep rumen | host: Ovis aries | place: New Zealand
TACAGATTGGTGCGGAAAATCACGTCCGGATTGCCATTGGTGTTTTTATTTGCCACCCAGGTCTCGAACTGGGTAGTATTCTGGCCTATGTCCATATTGGCGAGTTTATAGGTCTTCTCTCCTGCTGCAACGTCCGTCGATCCTAAGCGGGTTCCGTCGGCCGAAACATTCCAAAGGGTCCAGGACCAGATCACTTTGCCGTCCTTTTTCATCGAAAGGATGGGCGCGCCTGCATATGCTCCTGTGTTGGTGATCTTCACGGTGTATGCAGATGCATTCGGCGCAATCGAGAAACTGTTTTCATTGCACGCAGTGTACCCTCCGGTCTGGATATTATAGATCGTAGATGTCCCCAGTTTCTTGACCCACTCGAATGTCACTCCCTCGGGCTTGTCCACCTTGAGGAAGTCCCCGCGGGCGCGGAAATCGATATCCACCGATGCGGGAATGTTTGCATCCGGAGAAAGGGTTGCGCCGTTGTATGTCGCGCCCTTATACTGGATAAGGTAGCAGTTGGCGGCGCCGTAGCCGTAGCCGACCACCGGCATCAGGCGGGCGTCGTGCGGCTCATACCAGCCCACGCAATCGGCATCCGTAATCCCGCTGAGAGGGAAGTAGGACACCTTGTTGGCCTGGATGGACTTGCCTGCGAAACCGACGGGCAGGGTGTAGGTCTCATCATCCTTGGTGATGACGAGCGCGATATCTACCTCCTTGCCTGTGGTGTCACATGGGGCGGTGACAGCCCAGATGTCCTGCAACTCGCCGCTGAGAACAGCGGGAGTTGCAAGACTCACCTGGACATAGTCTTTGTCCGTGCCGGAAAGCACGGTTCCTATGCTGCGGATGATGACCTTGTTCACGGTGGCGCCCTGGAGGGCGGATCCTGCCGATACGCTTACCTTGACGATTGCCGTTTCGTGGGTCAGCGTTGCTGCCGGGGCGTGTCCGCCGCTGACTGTGACAGCCGCGGACTTGGCATAAGCATAATCCTTGAAAGAAGATGATCCGGCTCCGGCCTGTGCCTGGTCAGTGGCAACGCCGTCGGATCCGTACACCAGACGCACGCTCGTGCCGTCCGCTATAGTTCCGGGATACTCGAAAGTTCCGGAAGCGGAGCCGGCTCCTTCGGTGAGGGTGGCGGTTCCTATTTCGGAATCATCGGCTGCGTTTATTACGGTCAGCGCGTCTCCGGCCTCCCAAAATGCTTTGTAGGTATCGCCGGTCTTTTCTCCGATGGAGATTTTCGATGCGGGCGCGAGCGTCCCGGAGAAAATGGTTACATCTTCTCCGGAGACAGCTCTCCTGTCAGAAGTTTCCGCCTTCGTGCAGGCTGCTCCCATAGCAATGATTGCTGCAAAATATAGTAATCTTTTCATAGAGCTTCCTTTTAAAGACGTTCAAATTCTTCTTCTTCAAATTCACCCGGATCAACAATGTCTCGGGACTGGCATAATACGGATGCCTCCAAAGCAGAGACAGTCGCCTGGGGGTGTATATATTCACCGCTGAACAATAAGGTCTTTTTCATCTGCAAAATGCTGAGATTATCTGTTCTTGTCGTCTTTCTGGCAACGTACCCTTGCGGCTGTTCCCCTGTTCCTGGTTGTGGCCTTGATGTTGCCGGTGACCTGGGTTCCGTATTCGAGAACTACAGGTTGAACGCCATTGTGCCAGCCTACCCAGTTGCTCCAGAGAAGGCCCTGGCTGGTCTGTTTGCCGGCGTTCGGACCGCCCATCGTTGCAACGCGGCCGTTGGTGGCGACGTAGTCCTCATAGTATCCCTGGACGATGAAAGGATTTGTTCCTGCGTTGGGGATGGAGCAGATGACTGCGCCGGGGATTGCGTTGCTGACGGTAGCGGGAGATTCTGCAAGGTAGTCGAACACCCTTACATCGGGGACCCTCCAGCCCTTAGGGCACGGGTCGTAGATACTCTTGGTGCCTTCGTCCGCCCTGGTTTCGGCTTTGAGCCCGCCGCCCCAGAGGTCGCCGTAGCGGCTGTTGTCGTCGGCCCAGTCGCTGATCCTGGTGCCTTTCTCGCTCTTGAGGATAAGACCGACATTGTTGATCAGGGCATCCTGGAAGCTGAGAGGTCCTACAGTGACGGGAACGTTGCCGGTTGTACCGGTACCGATCGCGTTGGTCGGCCAGGAACTCCAGAATACAGGAGTGAACCTGCCCCACTGGTAGCAGTAGGAGAACCTGTAGATGACGTCGGGGTTGGGGCTGTTGTTGGTCATTCCGTTGTCGGACCAGATCTGGAACTGGGTGGTGTTCTGGCCTATATCCATATTGGCAAGTTTATAAGCGCCTGCCTGAATTGCCTCGAGTTTGGTGCCGTCGGCTGAGATGTTCCAGAAGGACCAGGCCCAGAGAGCCTTTCCGTCTTTCTTCATAACGAGGATGGGAGCGCCTGCAAATGCGCCGGTGTTCTTGACCTTAACCTTGTAATTTTCGGCATCTACCGTGAAAGTGAATGCGCCGGAATTGGTGACGGCCTTGTAGTTGGCGGTTTGCGGCAGATAGGTGGTGCCGGCATTCTGGAACCATTCGAACTCAGCGCCGGTAGGATCTATGGCATTGCTGAAGTTGCCCCTTGCGCGGAAGTCGATTTCAACCTCGTCTGGGATGTCTGCGTTGGCTGCATAAGTGGCTCCTACATAGGTCTCGCCGCTCTTGCATTGGATTAGATAGGTGTTGGCATCGCCATAGCAGTAGCCGAGGGCTGCCTGCTTGCGGGTCTCCACAGGGTTGTACCACTTTAGAGTGTTGGTGGCGGCGGACAGGTTGTCAAGCTTGATTTCCTTGGTCTGTCCGGCTTCGAGCACTACGTTGGACAGCTTGACAGGGATGGTGACGTTCTTGTCGTCGTCGGCCAGGTAAATGACAACCCACATATCGTTGGATGAGTAGTTTCCGGGGAGTGCCTGAACGAAGAAATTCTGAGTCTTGCCGGATTCGATGGGAGTGGGGTTGGTAACAGAAACGGTAACCTTCGAGAAGGTTTCAAGTTTGTTGAATTCCTTCGTGCTGGTATTCACGTTGAAACCTCCTCCGAGTTCGGCATTGCCGCCCAGGTCGGCGAATTCCACTTTGTAAACACCCATTCCTGCCAGCTCGCTGGAGGTGATGGCGATCTTTACAAGGGCCGTGATAGGATCAAGGGAGAATTTGAAAGTCTTGTCCTTGCCGGGGATTCCGCTGAATTCGCCGAAAGCGAAGCAGGAAGATGCGACGTCGGCGGTGGGCTGAACCTGGTTCTGTCCTACCTCGAGGGCGTAGATGATGTTGTTGAGGTACACAAGTTCGGGATCGTAGGGGGTGTAAGCGATGAACTTGTTGGGGCCTGCGATGAGGTCGAGGGCCGGAGTGCTGAACTTGCCGGTAGCCTGTCCGTCATAGGGTGAGGGCTCGTAAGGGATGGGATTGCCTTCTTCGTCCTTGGCATTTACGTTTGCCCAGCCGTCGATGCGGCATTCCTTGTTCACTGCTTTTACGCCGTCGGTAGCAGAATACAGTCCGATGGCGGAATTGGTGGCCCAGGTGAAACCGGGGGTATTCACCGTGCCTTCGAGTACATAGGTAGCTCCTGATTTAGGAGTGGGGTAACCGGATCCCTTCTCTTCCTTGTCGCAGGCAACTGCGGTGAGGAGAAGTCCGAGAATACCAAGATAAAATACTTTTTTCATAATAAAAGTGTTATTAAAATGTTTGATTACCATTGTGCGTTTTGTGTCAGATTCTTGTTTATGGCCATCTGCTCTTCCGAAATGGGAAGCCATATCTTGTGGTGGAACCAGTTGTCTTTCAGGCTGTTGATGCCAACATACAGATAACCGTCCTTGTAGAGATTGATGAAGCGGTCTGCGAGGATGCCCTTCTTTTCCGCAACTTGTTCTCCGTCGAGGGATGCAATCGCCTCGTCTATTTTATTGAAACGGATGAGGTCCCATTTGCGTGAGAACTCGAATACGAGCTCGCGTTCACGGCTCTCCAGAAGTTCTTCGATGAAATCGTCGCGGTGGTAGGCGGCAAGGAGCTCATTGTAATTGTCCTCGTCTTTGGCAGCCCTTCTCAGGACCTTGTTCATCCATACACGCGCCTCGGTCTCGTCGCCGCAGTAATACAGGGCCTCTGCGTACATCAGATAAACATCTGCAAGGCGCATCAGAGGATAGGAGAAAGCGTGTTGGGATTTGGTGTGCTGCAGTTCGCCGTTGCAGGCCAGGCGGATCTTGCCCGGGCACATCGCAATGCCGCTTATAGGATTGTAAGTCTGGATGTCGTTGTCGTAGATGGGATGGGGCACGTCCGTATATGTCGTCTCAGCCCCCGTTTCAGGATCCACTTCGGTATATGTAATCAGTGTTTGCGCCGAGCCGGGAATACAGTACCGTACACCGTCGATTTTCTCGACCTCCGGGGCGACATCGTATTTGCCGGTATAGTTGTAATCCCTTCTGGGGTCCTTGGGACTGTACATATAGAATCCGCGCGGGGTGGGCACGTGCCTTCCGCCGTATGCTGTCGGGACCACGCCACCGCCGGAAGAGGGCGTATGGATATAGAAACTGTTGGGCCAGTAACCTTCAGAGCCGGCTTCTGCAAGTTCCGCAAGGAAAAGGCATTCTTTGTGCTGGTCGGTTTTTGTGGTTTCCCGGAACAGTCTCGAATAGTCGTCGATGAGGATGTAAGGAGACAGGGTGACCACTGAATCGAGCGCGGCACAGGCCTTTCTGGACATCGCGTCTGCATCGACCCAGGCAAAATCGTTGAGGGGCTGCTCTGCCACGAGGTCGGCGCCTATTCCGCTTCGCTTGCAGGCAGCAAGATAGTTGCAGATCCTTCCTATGTAGGCATCGGCCGTGTACCTGTTGGCCGACACGTCGGGGATGATCCCGGTCGCTCCGAGATTGGCGGATGCAAAATCGAGGTCGTCCAGGATCAGCTTGTACACATCTTTCAAGGGCGAGCGGGCCTCGTCGCCTTTGGAAGCGAAATTGGTCACGATAGGCACGCCTCCGTAATTCCAGGCCAGATGATAGTAGAAGAAGGCCCTCATAAACCTGGCTTCCGCCTCATACTGGACCTTTTTGTCATCGGACATAGGAATGTCCTTCACATAGGCGAGGATGGTGTTGCAGCGGTTGATGCCGGCGTAGAACACTTTCCAGAAATAACGGACCACGCGGGAAGCCTCGTTGAAGTTGCCCCACTCCATCTCGAGACCCTCGTTCTGGGTGCCGTTGGAGGCGCAGACATCGTCCGAAGGAGCATTCATTATATAAAGGAGTCCCTGGCCATAAGAACCGTACTGGCAATAGGTCAGCCCCGGAATCTTGTGGGTGTTGATGGTCTCGTAACAACTGACGAGGGCCATCCTCATCTGTTCTTCTGTGGAATAGAAATTCTCCGGAGTTACGCTGGAATATGGTTTCTGCTCCAGAAAGTCGCAGGAACAAGCCATCGAAAGGGCAATGATGAAATATGCGATCTTTTTCATAAAGCTTAGAAAGTCAGATTGATACCGAAAGAATAAACCCTTGCCTTGGGGTAGGACATCCTGTCGAATCCGGAGAACAGGGAGTTGCTGGAACTAACGTCAGGGTCCATACCGGTGTATTTGGTGAAGACGAAGGCATTGTCCACCGACAGGGTGAACTTGAGAGTGGATATCTTCGCCTTGTCAAGAAGCTTGGCAGGAACGTTATATCCCAGGGAGATGTTCTTGATGCGGACGAAGGAGGCGTCTTCCACATAGTAGGAAGAAACGTAGGTTCCTGTCTGGTTCATCAGGCGGGAGTAGGTGGTGGACCCGTTCTCCGGCGTCCATCTGTTGGTGTAGGACTTGACCTGGAGGTTGTTGGAGTAGGCCGAAGTGCCGTTGGATTCGCTTCGGCATTTGAACTCGTTCAGGATCTCGCGTCCGAACACGCCTTCGAGGAATACGGAAAGGTCGAAATTCCAGAAACTGAAATTGTTGCCGAGACCCATCGAGAACTTAGGGTTGGAGTTGCTGATTATCTTGCGGTCGTCAGCGTTTATGACGCCGTCATCGTTGAGGTCCTTGTATTTCCTGTCGCCTGGCTGCACGTTCACGGAACTTATCTTGGTGACTCCGTCCTTGAGCGTGAACTTGAAGAAACCTATATTGTCGGCAGTCACGATTTCAGGATTGTCGGTAAAATCGTTGCCGTACTTGTCCTTGATTATGAAATCTGTCAGCTGGTAGTTACCTATGCACTGGTATCCATAGCCGATACCTATCGGCTGACCCACCATAATGCGGGATATGTCGGTGGTGAAAGTTCCGTTGGACATATTGATGCTGGTGTAGTCTGCTCCGCCTATATCCACCACCTTGTTCCTGTTGAGGTCGAAGGTGTAGTTGGTGGTCCAGGAAAAATTCTTCTTGTCGATATTGTGGGATGTGAGGCTGAGTTCGATACCCTTGTTCTGAACACGTCCGATGTTCTGCCATTGTTCGGTGAAACCTGCCTGCGCGGAAAGGATAGCGCGGTAGAGCATATCCTGGGTATCTTTATAATAAACGTCCAGGCTCATATCGATCCTTTCTTTGAAGAGGGACAGGTCCAGGCCGGCGTTATACTGGTAGGTGGTTTCCCATTTCAGTTTCGGGTTCGCGGAGGTGTTGGGCGCCATACCCATTATCTCGCTGCCCATACTCGCATAATAGTTCTTTGAGAGTGTCGCCAGCGCTGCATAGGTAGATACGCGGTCGTTTCCTGAAGCACCCATACTGAGGCGGATCTTCATATTGTCCATCCAGAATTTCACTCCGCTCATCCAAGGCTCTTCCGTGGGTCTCCAGGCGAGGGAGAAGGAAGGGAATATGCCGGTGCGGTTGTGTTTGTAGAACTTAGAGGATGCGTCCACACGGACATTGAAAGTCGCATAGTACTTGTTCTTATAATTGTAATTGACCCTTCCGAATGTGGACATCCTGGTACTTTCAGATACGTTCTGGGAAGGATTGTTCAGCACTCCGCCTTTGCCGATATCATATGCTCCGGTACTCCATTCGGAATAATTGTATGATGACATCTGAAGCTGGTCGTAGTGATATTTCGAAAGCTCACCGCCGATCATTGCATCTGCCGTATGTCCCTTCCCGAATTTCTTGCGGTAGGTGAGATATGCATTGGTGTTGAATCCGAATGTCTGCACTTCGTTCACGGAACCGTATCCGTTTCTTGCCTGTCCCCAGCGGCTATACTTTGAATAGAATTCTTTAAGGTTGGAATTGGACAGGTTTCCGGCTGCGTTCAATCTGAAAGTCAGGCCCTTGAGAATATTGATTTCAGCATATGCGTTGCCCATCAGGCGGTCATAAACGGTTTTGCGGAAAGTCTCGTCGCTCATCATACTGGTCAGGGGAAGGAAACCGTTGATGTATTCGGTATCGGAGTCCGAATAAAGGTTCACCGGGCGTTCCAGATATATCAGCTGGATGAGACCGCTGTTTCCCAGGGATCCGCCGCCGGATGCAACCGCACCTTCCGTGACTCCCCTCGAGAATGTGGCGTTGGCTCCGATCTTGAGCCACTTGTTCACGTTGTTGTCCAGTTTCAGGCGGCCGTTGTACCTTGTGTAGTCGTTGTTGATGACCAAACCGGGCTGCTTGAGGTAGCCTAGACTTGCCAGGAACTGGGTTTTCTTCCCGGACCTGCCGCTTGCGGATATATTGTACTGCCGCACAACCGCCTCGCGGTAAAGTATATCCTGCCAATCGTAGTTCTTGAACGTGGAAACGTCTTTCGGGACGTCGGAAATGCCGTCCCCGTCGGTGTCCGTTCCATAGTAGCTCCAGCCATAGTCGGAGCGGGAGAAACGGTAGTTGATATACTGCTGTTTGTCCAGCATGTCGATATGCTTTGGCACTTGATGCACGCTGAGAGTCGCATCGAAGGTAATAGTGGTCCTGTCGGCGTTCTGCCCGCTTTTCGTGGTGATGATAATGACGCCGTTAGCTCCCTGGGCGCCGTAGATTGCGGTAGCCGAAGCGTCCTTGAGTACCTCCACCGATTCGATGTCGTTGGGATTCAGGAAGGACAGAGGGTCATAAGTGCCGGATCCTGTTGTTCCGGACGACGCAACTTCTCCCGATGAGATGTCCATCTGTACGCCGTCGATCACGAAAAGGGGAGTAGTGCCTGCATTGATGGAGTTGTTGCCTCTGATCCTGATCTGGAAACCGGACCCCGGCTCACCGGATTCCGAGGTAATATTCAACCCCGCAACGTGGCCCTGGAGGGCGCCGAGGGCGTTGTTGCTTCCGGTTTTCTTGAGTTCGTCGGCCTTGATCGAGGACACGGATCCTGTGAGGTCACGGCGCAGCTGTTTGCCGTAGCCGATCACCACTGCGTCTTCAAGAACCTCGCTGTCGCTTTCGAGGACAATGTTGAGGTCGCTCTGGCCGTTAATCCTGACAACCGAGGTCTTCATTCCGTAGAGGCTGAACGAGAGATCCCGTCCGTTGATTGCCCGGATCGAATATCGGCCTTCGGTGTCGGTCATCGTGGCCTCCCGCGTGCCGTCATAGAAAACTGCCACTCCCGGCTGCGGGTCGCCCTTTTCGTCGGTGACCACGCCGCTCACGCGTCCGGTTTGCGCTCCCGCGGGCAGGACGAGCAGTGCCGCCGCGGCAAGCAAAGTGATTATGTGCCTGAAATGTATCATATACTTCTATTTGAAAGATATGTCTGCGTTTGTCAATGTCTTGAATCCGGCTTCCGTGGCGTTCACGGCCTTCTTCCCTTCAATGAACAGGTCTTCGAAGCGGATGTTTTTAAGGGCGTGCGTGGCGGAGTCGTAGCCTTTGGCGAAATTGCCGTAAGCGGTTTTGCCGATATGCACGTTCTTGAAACTTATGTTCTCCATATATCCCGGAGCCCATGTGACGTCGTTGCCTATGTTGTAGTTGCTCTGGATTATGGTCATGTATATCCCATATTCTTTCGGATCTTCCAGCCATACGTTTTCGTAGCTGATGTCGCTGATCTTGCCCCCGGCCCCGTTATGTATGCCGATGGCTCCGCGGCGGAATTCCGCCCGTCCTGCGCTGTGGATGCTGAAAATGTCCTTGAAGTGGATGTCGTAAACGTTTTCCTGGAGTTCGTATCCTATTTCGAAACTGTTGCCCGAGCCATGGTTCCAGGCTATGCAGTCCTCGAAGACTATATCGTGGGTTTCCGCCCCGTAGGTCCATTTGCGGCTTTTGATGCAGAAGGCATCGTCGTGGCAATAGGAGAAACCATGCTTTATGCGTGCGTGTGCGACTCCCATAAGGTCGAAGGCGTCGTTCTCGTTGCCGCTGCCGTCGGCCTTGTCGCTGAAAGTAGCGATCACCTTGTAGCCGTCGGCGTCGATATTCTGCGAATCTGCGATGAAGGTGGTCCATGCGTTGCGGTTGCGCACGAGCACGTTCCTGAGCGAAACGCTGTCGCATTTGTTGAAGAACACGGTTTTCTGGTCTCCGTCCCCGTTGTCAAGTATTCCGCAGCCTTCGAGTCCTACATTTTTCTGCCCTGTGCAGGATACTGCGCCTTTGACTATCGCACCTCCTTCGATATAGACTTTCTGGCCGGATGCAAGGGATATCTGACCGGCGTCATACACCTTCCCGGTTTCGAAATACTTGTAATTGCTCCTGTCCGCCGGTTTCTGCTCGACCGGGTTGGCGAAAACGAAAAGGGCGCCGTCTTCACTGCCGTTGATCTCCACCACGAACCGGTCGTACGGCTGCATATACAGCGTGATCCTGTCGTTCTCCACCTCGTATTCCGGGTTCTTGTTCAAGGGACGGACGACTGCCGATTTGATATGCTCTTCGTACGAAGCGATTTCGACTTTCACCTTGCCACCGGCTCCGAAAACGCAGAAGTCCGGCTCGGTGGTGCTGATCACCGTCTGGTTTTCTCCGTTCACTTTCACGGAATATCTCACGGAAGGAATCACCGATGCCGCATAAACATAGGTTTCCACCGTTCCGAGGGATTCTTTCTGCCCGGGAGCGGAACCCTCGCCGTTGCGGCAAGAGATTAATAATGATGCTGAAACCGCAATTGCGGTCAGATGTCTTAGTGTAATTATCATTGGCTGATAGCAAAGTTAGTCTTGTATGTAGTTGCTATGGTATAATTTTGAACCGGAATTAGGGTAATTTTGAACTTTTTTCTATATTTACCCTCGGTAATATGAAACGCTTTCTTTTTACTCTGGCCACACTGAGCCTTTTGTCTTTGTCGCTGGCTGAGGCATCGACATATATCAGGCCCCCTGTCTTTGAATCCATCAACAGCGGAGCGGCCTATTCCGTCTGTCAGGACGGCACCGGGACCATCTGGATCAATTCGAGTTCGGGCCTGTGCAGATATTGCGGCACTCAGCCGCGTCGGGTGAGCCGCCCTCTCATCACCCATGGCCTTGCCTGCAACGGCGACAGGCTCGTCTATGCGGTTTCCTATCAGTCGGTCCTGCGCTTCGATGTAACTGAAGATTCCCACTCGAGCCTATCCAATCCCGGCATCGATTACCTCGAATGCGTGTTCCTGGCTGAAGAAGACAGCCTTCTGCTGGCTTCCGGTTCCGTCCTTTACCATTCTGCGGGGGATACTCTGCTCCCTCTTGCCAGCTGCCCAGGCGAGTCATTCGTATCGATGATCCGTTCCTCGCAGGGGGCTCTCTTGCTGGCTTCAAACTCGGGCGCCATCTACAGCTATGCCGCCGGCGTCTTCAACAAGGAGGCACAACTTGACAGGACCATCAGCGTCCTTTATCAGCGGCCCGGCGGGAACTATCTGGTGGGATTCGCTACCGGTGGATTCGCGGAACTCTCTGCCGGTTTCAGCCAGGTCCGTGTCTGGGAGAAAAAGCCCGAAAAGGAAGTTCCCAACCTCAAGCTGCGCTCTTTCTGCTCCCTGCCGGACGGCTCGGTGCTCATAGGGGCGGCGGACGGCCTCTTCCGCCTGCTACCGGACGGTGAATGCGTGGTGGAGACCGGAGGAGTGCCCAGGGGCGAAGCGGTCTGGGAAGTGTTCCGGGACAGGAACGGCAATATTTGGGTGAGCACTTTCTATAACGGAGTCTATTTCAGGAACGGCGCCTACGACGCATTCAGCCCGCTGGATACCGGCGACCTCAGCCTGCATCAGGTGAGCGCGATGGTGGAGGATGTCCGCGGCGACGTGTGGGTGTTCACGGACAATTACGGAATGTTCCGGCTCGGGAGCGATGCCGGGCAGGACGAGGAGATCGCTTCGGGATCCGGCATAAAGTTCCAGGCGGCCCTTTACGATGATAAGAGGGACGGAATATGGGCAGGGGAGTTTCAGGGGCATCTTCGCTATTACGATATCCCATCTTCGACCTGGGAGGATTATTATTTTCACGATGAGCGCGGCGTCCAATACGAGGAAAGTGTCCAGGCCATAGTGCAGCGCGACGGGGCCCTGCTGCTCGGCACCAATCACGGCTGCTTCGTATTCGATCCCGACTCCGAGACCTTCGTCTCCAGGAAGCTTTTCCCCTATGACAGGCCCGTGTACTCGATTACGGAATATGGCGACTCTTCGCTCGTCTTCAGCTCTCTTGGCGTCCTGAAGTACGATTGCCGCACGCACAGCCTGGTCTCTTTGCCTGTCACCGGGCATTGCGCCAATGCAGTTGCCTCGGGGGATACCTTATATGTATGTGTTACCGGAAGGGGAGTGGCGAGGCTGATAAACGGTGAGCTGGAGGATGTGGTGACCTCCGGCCTTTCGGACAATTCTGTCGGCCGCATAACGCCGCTTTCGCAGGGGCGCTATCTTGTGGGCAACCGTTCCGGACTTGCGCTGATCGGCCCCGGCGGAAAGGTGGAAGCCAACTACTCCTGCGCGGACGGTATGGGGCTTGGCTCCATCAGGGGAGGCTGTTTCCTCAAAAGGGGCGACGGCACCATGTGGATAGGCGGCAAGAACGGGATAGAGATTTATTCTACCGGAAAGTCCCAGCCCGCCCCGCTGCCGGGAAAGCCTTCTTTCGACATGATATTCGTGAACAACAGCCCGAGGAATTTCGGGACCCGCCTGCCCTTCCTGAAGTCTGTGGAACTGCAGCCCGGCGAGAGGAATTTCTCCGTCCAGGTCGAGGACTTCGACTTGTTCGCGGTGACGCCGGTCTATTGGAGATACCGTCTTGAAGATTTCGATGAAGAATGGACTCCTTTCGATCCCGCGCTTCCTATTATATATATGAATGTCCCCGAGGGCCGCTACCGGCTTGTAGCCCAGTACAGCGGCGACCCCGGCTTCGCCAATCCGGGTGAAATCTCTCTGCGTTTGCGCCTCCGGGCCCCGTGGTATGCCACCAAACTGGCAAAATCGGCGTATGCTCTTGCCGTGCTCCTTGTAATAGTCCTGCTCCTTTATATCCTTTATTCCAGGATGATGCTCCGCCAACGCCTGAACTACGAAGAGGAAGAAAGCCGTAGGAGGACACGCCTTTTCGTGGACATCTCCCGCCAGCTCCGCACCCCTCTCACCCTTATCCTGGGCGATCTGGAGACCTTCTTCTCCCGCTACGGTTCCTCCTCCAACGGAATGAAATACATAGAAAGCACTTATTCCAAGGCAAAGGAGATGAGCGGAATCATTTCCGGCTACGTGGACCTGGAAAACAAATACGAACCGGTCCAGCAGCCCCACCTGCTGCGCCCTGCGGCGGATTCTCCGCTCCAGGAGGTGGACCTTCCCCCGTCCAGGCGCCATTCCGAGCAGATGCTCATTGTGTCCGACAATCCGGAGATGACGGCAATGCTGAGGGGCGTCTTCGGCGAAGAATACGACATCCTGGTGAGTTCATCGGCAGCAGAGGCCCTTTCCGTGGCTACCTCCCGGCAGCCGGACATCATCGTCTGTGACCTCGCCCCGGATTCTTCCGACGAACTCGGCCTGGCGGCACAACTCCGGAGCAAATTTGAGACGAGCCATATTCCTTTCGTCCTCATCACGGCGCATGCGTCGGAACAGAGGAATCTGGAGAGCGTGCTCTCTGGCGTCGATGCCTTTATAATCAAGCCTTTCAAGACGGAACTGCTTGTGGCGAGCTGCCGCAGTCTGCTGGAAAACAGGCGTATCCTGCAGGAAAAGTATGCTCTGGCCGGCGGTCAGCAGCGAAGCTCGAACCGGAAAGACGTGAATTTCCTCAATGCCGCCATTGGGGCCGTGGAAAGGAATCTCTATTCGGAAGGTCTCAATGTCTCGCGGCTCTGTTCGGAATTGAATATGAGCAAAACTTCTTTGACGGAGAAATTGTATGCGGCCACCGAGATGAGTCC
>OCVV011340501.1_pt1 | contig 13338 bp, 28 predicted proteins | sample 1539721 | NCBI WGS metagenome assembly OCVV01 (sample SAMN02144230, study PRJEB22623) | gut metagenome | biome: sheep rumen | host: Ovis aries | place: New Zealand
ATTATTGATTTCAGTAGGAGTTAGCGCAAGTATTGCATCATATGATGCTTGTGCTTCTCCGGCAGCATCATAAGCAGTTGTATTAGTATAAGCGGCAGTGCCTAATCCATGAACAGCAATATCCACGCCATTCACCGCAATAGTACCATTAGTACTTCCTTCTACTATATCACTAGGCTATAGCGCGCTATCCGCTAATCCTAAAGAAGTCTATACAGCGCTATCTAACTTATTCTTCCCAATACTACCAACCTTAATACTGCCGCTAATCTAATGATTAACATCAGTAAATTCAATTTCCTCACTATCAGTAACCCCATTATATTCTACTAAGCTTGCAACATTTATATAAATAGGATCACTATTCGCAATAACGAGACGCAGGAAGATTCCCGCGTCTCCATTTTCATCTTCATTTACAATAGTGCCAGAAGTAGCAACTAAATCTCTTGGAATGTTAATAGTCCCAATAGTATTCCCACGCTGTGTTAAAGTATATACCTTTAGCACATTACCGGAACCTTCGGTCTCGCTAATACTAACTGTGCCTACAGTTTCTAGGGAATTACCTATTTCCTGTAATGCGGCCTCAACAGAAGTACCAGTATAGTAATTTCCAGTATCTACTAAACTAATATCTCCTGCCGCACCGGAGGTAGCTGCCGCTGCTAAATCTGCTATAGCGGCTTTCTTATTTAATTCTGCAACTATTTTATTCCATAGATGACTAGTACCGGCACTGTCTAAAAACTTTTTAGTATTCGCCATATCAGATTCCTCCTGTTATTTCATCTATTTCTTCATTACTTAATGGCTACAATTCTTCGTGTTTTACATATTTAGCCATATTCTATTCAATTTGTTCTAAGTATTCGCGCACAGTAGCTAAAGCCGCAGTAACTAAGTTAATTGCGGCTGGAGATAACGTAGCCGTCGGAGCATCATCAGACATCAACAAGTTATCTCCAGTACCTCTAATCTCACATACAGGTAAGCCAAATGCGGCATAATATGAATCAACTTCAACCCCATCTATTAACTTGCCATCTGCATATACGGGCTCTGCGTAATACTTAATATCCCATACATATTTACCCGGCATTAAATTAACCGTATCACTATGTGTAAATGCGATTGTGATAATTCCATTTTCTGCCTATACTGTTTTCTCAAATACTTTAGTATGTTTAACCGGATCTAGAATAGAAAAAATTAAGACATCATCTGGGGCGGCGTTAATTAGTGCAGGAACTGTAAGACTCCCCGTATCACCGCGAGGAATTATCAATTTCCTCTGTACTAACCTAATCATTTACATCACCACCCTATTTTCTTTTTATATTTATCATACATTGGCTCCTGCCAACTAATTATTGTGTTAATATCATACCCGATTGTTTCTAAAATTATCCATTTTTTTTCTGCGTGTATTAACTCTTTATCAACATCGCATATAAAACAATCAAGTTTTAGTGCGGCCGCTACTTCTCCTAAAGCACATAGCTCTTGCCGCATTTCCTAATATAATTTTTTTGTATCACGTTCCCATTCTACCCACTTAGTCATCATATCTTTAACCGCATTTCTCTTAGTACCGACATCAACCGCGGTTGTACTATACTTATACCAAGTAGCGGGAATAATCTAAGGCTTAGGAATATCTCCTAACTAAATTAACTTATGATAATGAGTAGAAAAATAATGTACTAAGCAACGATAGTTATTAGTTTCTTCAATATGATGAAAATCTTGGCATTTCGCAAAGCCGCGTAAGCCCAAGAAATCATACGCATTTGCCATCTCATCATGAATCATAATACCCTCAACCATATGCGTTGCAAGCTTACTGAAAATTTCATCAATTGTCATACCAATACCTCCGTTTATCTGAGTAATGTAGTTACGACATTGATATGTGCATCGCTAAGTGCAGTATCACCATTCATAAATTGTAAAGTTGTTGGGCTAGTTAAACAATTACAATTACAGTTATTCTCTGTTACACGTACAAGAGTTTTAAAACCAAATGTACGAGTATCGGTTACAGATGCTGGCACAAAAGTAGAAATTGCTTGTGGCTATGGAACATTATTTACGTATAATTGTACACTTACTTCGGTTGCGGCATCGGGAGTAGCAAATCCATCAACTTGAACTAAATAAATACCACGTTTTTCTAAAGCAATAGTTGATGTACCTACTAGACGTTCGCCACATCCTTTATCAATATATACACTATTAAAAGTAAAAGGGGCGTTTGCTTCAACTGCTAAATTACTAGAATAAGCTTGTAACATAATATAACCTCCTTACTATATAAAAAAATAAGGCGTACTAATATATAGTACGCCTAATATATCTTAATCACAACAAGGTGTACTAAATACACTCATTACATATTTCCGCATCCACCGCAGAAAGGAGAAGTACCAGCATTATAAGTCCAACCATTTGGATATCTTACAACGCCCTGTAATTGATTCTGAAGTTCAAGCTGATTGATACGATTCTGCATAGCATCCATCTTGTCGTCTTTAATCATATCCTTTAAGCCTTGAATCTGAGAAGTAAAGTTTGCATTAGTAGCGGCATCACGCATTGCGGCTTCATAATTTGCCTGTTGAATTGCGGCCTGTGTCTGGCAGCAACATTCATTGAAGCGAGCGAGCTGATTTGCCTGTCCTACAGCTAGGCCAGCAATATCACGCTGTAATTCGTTGTACTTATCAGATAGACCATTCATTAGATCATGATATACTTGATTAGTAGTTGCTATGGACTGAGAAGCACCATAATTAATAGCCTGCATAATGTCTCTATTCTGATCCTGAAGATCGTTAAAGTTGAAACCATTCTGTACGAAATCCTGTGTTGCATACTGTGGCTGATAACCGCGATTCCAACCGTTGAATCCACCGCCCATCATAGCTAGGATAGCAAATAACCAAATCATTCCACCCCAACCATTGCCGAAGCCATCTCCGTCACGAGACATTAAAGCTACATCAGAAGCACTTAAACCATTTTCACCCATGGTCCATTCCTCCTTATATTTCATTTTAGGGCCAAGCCCTCTAATAATTTAGTAATATGAATAAGAAGAAATCAATGTATTTTTTTCACGGGCTTAAATTTTTCTTATAGGAGATGCCACTGCTTCTGGCTATCTGCCATATATGCTTCTAAAGAGCCGCCATCGCCATTTAATACAATACATACTGAACCTAAAGTAATATAATTACTATCAATATTTGCCATATCCGCGGCAGTATCGCATATATGTTCATAAGTTACAACATTATCTAACGCGCCTTTCTTAGTCATAATATTAGCCATAATAAAACCTCCATAAATAAAAAAAGAGGAAGCTCACGCTTCCTCTAATTTAATTATTCAAATGAAAAATTGATGTCAATTGACATTCTATCGCCATTAAGATATTCAGAAATACTTGTTACATGACCTACTAAATTAGTACTTTCATAAATCTGAGTCTCATCGTGTAAAATTTTAATGCTGGAAATACCGGTTTCTGCTAATTCATATAGTGCATCGGTAGAATCGGTATTAACATTAGCATAACCGCTCTAATTTACTTCATCGCCCATAAAATTTGCAGACTTATTAAAACTATTGACACCGAGACTAACAGTATCATTAAAGATAATTGTATTCATATTATTATCCTCCAATTAATTCCTATATTAAATTATCCAAATTAATTCCTTTCTATTGCGCCATTTGTCTTGCTAATGGCTCTAAGCCACCCGCACCTTTCATCATTTGCGTGATTTGCGCAAACTAAGGATTGTTTTGAATCATAGACATAAGTACTTGCTAAGGATTAGATGCATTTTTCAACTATTGCATCATACCCTTAACCTATTGTATCGGTAGCTGTTGTTGCGGCGGCATTTGCGGCTGTATTTGTCCGTTTCGCATTTGACTTATTAGACTTGGCATTTATCCATTCCTCCACAGCGGCGAGTCTCGCGGCTAAATCTTGCGTATCAACTGGCTGTTCTTTTTGATGTAATTTAACATCAAAAGGTGTTACTATTCTATTACCATTTGGATCTGTTTTAATCCACCAAATAATATCCTTGTCATTATCTGGTAAATAAATTTCGCTATTGGGCCCCATAGGGAATTGCCACGCAGCATTTTCTCCTTGAATTGGGTCAGCGCGATATGTTGGCAATGGTGAGTTAAACATACGAGGCTATACACCCCAGGAATTATAAGGATTAAATTGCGCCTATCCTACCATCATATTATTCTGATTCTAATTCTGATTCCAACTATTCATTCACTGGTTCCTCCCCATACTTTCTGCCGCATTTAGGACAGTAATCACACTCTCTTAAATTATTTGCTGCATCAAAGAACCATAAAACATCTTTTTCTTTGCGCTTGCGCGCGTCCCAACAATATGGGCATCCAAATTCTTCCATTATTACCCCTCTGCTGCTGGCGCTGTCAATGTTACTAATGGAGTTTCAGCAGTTGATTTCTCAATACTTAATTGCTGTACTTGAGATTCAATTGCCGCGCGAATAACGTCTTCATCAAAGGATAAACCTTTAGAAGCTAATAATTTCTAAGCAAGATTTAAAGCATATGCTAACTTATCCTTGCCCATTTTCGCGCCAAAAATCTTCTCTGCTGCATATACAACTGTCTGCGCGATTCCACCTAAAATCGCAAGCTACTCAGCAGATACGTGTGTCTTAATATATGGTACTACAAATAAACTAATTAGACCACCAATTAGAATAATAATACCAAGTAAAATTTGAGTAATATTCACTGTAATATTACCTCCCTTTTTCTTTTATTATATCATATCGGATAATATGATGTCAAGTATTTACTTGCTTCCATCCTCCGGGATACTGTGTTGGGTTCCAGATATTATTATCAATTACACTTTCATATACCAATCCGTTAAACATAACTCTATCACCAATCATATAAGGATTAGTGCTGTCGGGTTGCTCCCATTCAGGAATAACATCTGGATCTGGAATCAATACTTTCGCCCATAGGCTTGGTGCCACACTTGGCGCCCAAGTATCCTATGAAGTATGCGGCTGAAGGCATTTGTATAAAATGCCCTCATCGCGCACTCTTTCATCTTTCTTATATGGCTAATTAGAATGCCAATTAGGAAATAAGTTAGTAGCCTCAAGCGCATCTTCATCAGATAATGAAGTTGCGGCTTTCTCTATATAGGGACGCAATTTTTGCGCTAATTCAATTAATGTCATACTTAATCAACTCCTAATAGAATTTTTGCGGCCTTGAGTTCTTCTTCTAAAGAAGTCACCTTTTCATCCTGATGAAGTAAATACTCACTTGTGCTATACTCTTTTAAATTATATTCATATCCTTCTTCAATATAACCTTCAATCTCTTTTGTAAAAGGTTGAATGTCACTAGCAACAAATACAGAAGAAGCAGTAATAGTAACTTCCTATGGCTTCTCCCTACTTAATACTTTACCATAGTCTACCATATTATCAACCTCCTACTTTCTGTATCCACTTATTTACATTTGCATTATAAACTGCGTTCTTAGTGGGTTTAAACATTAAACGCGCACCATATTGATACTGCATACTATCAGTCTTTAAATGGTCGCAAGCATAGGCAAATGCGCCCGCACGTTCTTGGAAACTCCAAGCTCCACCTAATGTACCAATTAAAGTACCAATAGCAGAAGTATTGACATATAGAATATCGCCAACAGGTAATGCGCTAGTACCATTACATTCAATTGGTAAGAATACCCAATCATATTTAGTATCGCATTGCCCCATAGCAGAAATCCAACCCCAAGATGTTGGTAGTTTAAATCCTAACTGTTCATAAGTACCATTGGCATAGTCTAGACTGGTACATACTTGCGGTACGCCGCCATTCGTACTTTCACTACGCGCAATATTAAAGCCACCAATAAACTTCCATAAATTACCCCAAGGATTCTCCATACCACGATAGCTAATCGCGCGAGTACCAGCAGAACTATATGATACGGTGTTACCATTAATTTCATTAGTAGTAGCGGAAGCCGCACCTGTACTATTACCCAAACTAGCAGTAGAGCCAGTTAAAGAAGCACAACTTGTACCTGCAGTAGAACTAATACTAGTAATACCTGCTTCTAATGCTGCCTAAGAATTTAAAGTACCAAATTCAACCATCTCTAACATCTAATTAGCAGATTCGGCCGCGAGGTTAGTAATGTGCCAACCCGTACCGCGCGCTTGCGCATATGCTTCGGCCTAATCAATGGAAATATAAGATATCGGCTTGACTCCGGCAACAGAGCTTAGTTTATTATTCTCATCTACGCTAGCCTCATATGCTGGTAATAATACATAGTCCAATTCTGTATCTCCATCCATAAAGATTGGATGACATTTAAATCCAGTCTGCTTTTTGGTAGAAATGATTAGTGCTTCTTTGCGAATTGCTTTACCAAAACTAGTCGTTTCAGTTTTAATTGGAGTACGCTGATAATAGAATTTAGGTTGATAAATCATAACTTGACCATTAGAACCATCATCTTTATAGTTGGAATCTCCATAGAAAGCAGTAATCTCGCCATTATCAGATACATTACAACGCATTCTGCCGCTATACATTACATAAGCATTGAAGTCTGCGCCCTTAGTTTTTCCTTCGGCTTCTTGTGTGCGTTTAAATGCTGAATTAGCATAATCAATTTCTAATCCAATTGCATTCTCAATATCATATGTGCCCGCTTTAATTAGAGCTTCAATGATTGCGTCTTCAGATACTTCGCCAGGTTTAATATTACCATCTTCACCAATTACTACGATACTGCCAGCATTATTACCACCTAAGTCAGTAGTACCGCCAGTAGTTGGAATTGCGGCAATAGCGCTATCGACATATGACTTAGTAGCTACATCTGCACTATTAGCTTTCGCCGCGAGAGCTTCAGTAATTGCTTTCTATGTCATACCGCCATCTTCATTAGTACCTGTAGTTTTATAATTCTTATCTACTGCGCTAATATTAGCGGTAGAATTATCAGGATATTTTAATTCTAAATTAGTAGTTACTGCGCTAGAAGTATTATCGGATTCTTTAGTAAGTTGTACTCTCTTAATTTCATTATCAACCGCATCTACATCTAATCCCTAATCTTCCATAGCTTCAATCGCGGCATTAAGGTCTGCAATTGTACTATTAGCCTAATCTAATACAGCATCTGCTCTTGTCTAAGTAGCAGTAATTGTATCCGCCGCATCAGTAACAGTTTGTACTGCCGCATCAGCATCATTTCTCGCGGCTACTGCGTCTTCTGCGGCGGCTTTGGCTTTTGCCGCGTAAGTATCAACTTGGCCTTGAGAAGTCATTTTCTTAGCTAGTAAGATATCAATAATATCCATATGCTTACCTCCTTACTGAGTTAAAAATTTCTTCATCATGTATCCTACTCTTCCTTGATAAGATACACGTAGCCATTCATCTGTATTAGGTAATACCTATACACGTTCGCCTTTATTAACACGTGTGAGCACGCTTGCTTGCGTGGAAGGATCTTTACGTAGTGCTACTTTTTCTGCATTAACAACAGCACTACCCACAACTAATTCACTCACTTTATTCTCCTCCTTTTTAGCTGGTGTAGAAGGAGTAGATGCATATTTTACACCCTTTAATTCTCCCCATTCACACCATTTTGAATTTGTAATTTTAGTGGTAATTACACCACTCTAAGTACCAGAGGCTTCAATGACGAGGCCATTACCTATATATAAACCTACGTGGGAACGATCGTCACCATTCTTTAGAACGAACACTGCTGTACCAGGCTTAAGTTCTTGTCCATCAGTTCTTTTTCCCTTATTTAACTTGCCTTTAGAAACGCAATACTTATTCCACATTGTATTGGAGCCATGATACATATAGCCACCAAGCTCTTTAAAGGCCCAATAGAATAAGCCAGAACAATCAGTTACCCAATGCCCTATCCATTTTTCGCCGTATCGTGCGGCAGTATAACTGCTACTCTCTTTTGCTTTCTCATTATCAATCCATTTTTCGCCATAATTTTTCTTCATAAAGCAAACTTTTTCATCTTGTAGTTCCTTAGTCCAAAGAGTATGCCATGTTTTTAAAATATATCCCCACTTATTATTTAATGCATACTAAAACTTAGCAATTAAATCAGCCGTTTGTATCGTCGCCATCTATCTCCACCTCCTCTGTTTCTTCATTACCAATAGCCTTGTTAATTAAGTGCTTAAAGCCGCCTTTATCAAGCCATTTTAATACAAACTTATCACTATATATATACTTTTCACCAAGGCTATTAACTAAATATGTCCCTTCATTTACCAACATAATAGTATCTATGCCTTGTACAGTAGATACTAATGCATCCGCCGCAGAAGGTTCTAGTGCGGCTAAAGTAATAACAACAAAGCGATATATTGCCCAAACCCAACAAATAAAGCGGCTTAGCCATTTACTGTACTGTAATGCGGCGGCCGTAATTTTTCTTGCCATAATATCGCCTCCATTTAAACTTATTCTGTTACTTCAGGTTCTGCAGCGACCCAAGATTCCTTCTTATAAACTGCATTCTTATTACCAGTAACTTTACTGGAAACCATAGTAATATTTGGGAATTTAGGATTGTTATGTCCAAATTCCATATATGTATGGAAAGAACGAAGCGCATCTGCAAAATTATTGCATACATCTATGCCTTTTGTATATGTATCGCCATCATGTCTAATGTAATGAACAAAAAAATCATTAATACTTTCTGTACTCCAAGTTTCATTATACCCTGGTAAGATTTCATCGTTCTCATTAGTAACCATACAGGAAATAAAGTTTATATCAGGATAAGAAGGATTATTATAACCCATCTTCATTACACTATGAAAAGAACGAATAGCATTATCTGCAGTGTCATGCACTTCAATACCTTTAGTATAAATTTCTCCTGTTCTATAAATACGATGTACAAAAAATTTATTTTCCATAATATTTTCCTCCATTTATAAATCAACTCTTCCATAGCATTTAGCTATGGAAGGGTTGAGTATATTCTTCAAATACTTTTAAAACTTCAGACTTGTATTTATCTGGAATTGGAGTTCCATAAGTAATCGCCGCGATATCTTCAATTGTTTCTAAAGTATTGATATATTCTTTCAAAGAATTATAATATGCAGTATGATATACTTTATGGTCATTTGCGGCTTTAATAATCTATTTAATTTCATCTGCTGTATAGTAGGTATATGATTCTCCATCTGCGTGATAAGGAATTAATTCCTATGTAGTATCTATATTCATTAAATTCAATTGATCTTGAGTGGTTAATGAAAAATGATGAGATTCGCCGCGTAATATCAAATCGAAACCTTGCTCTATTGCTTTGCGGCAAGCGTAGGACATTTCATTAAGTTTCATTGTTTTTAAACTCTATAATGTGATATCTTCAATTGGATCTATAGGATTAGGAACTGGAGAAGGAGGAACAATTTCCTCTTCTGTTTCTTCTTCTATTTCTTTATCTTCCTTTAAAGCTTCAATAAAAATATCATATTCAGACTGAGTAATTTGAATAATATTTACTTCTTGATATTTAATGGAACTAAATGAAATAGGGTGCATCCAAGTACTTCTATATAGTTGATCATTGTAATTTACATATTCTCCATCTAGTTCGGTTGTACGCATATAGCAATCAACAATTGGAGAATATTTAATAAAATCTACAGAAGAAACTACCCCTATAATTTTATTATCATTAATTAATTTATAATAATTCATATTCAATCCTCCAAAAGGAGGAGAGATAAGCTAGGCTTATCTCTCCTATTAATTAAATAGCAAATGAGAAATCTATCGTTTGTAGACCCTATATGCTTGAAGTATCTCCGTTTCCAGAAGGAGATAATACAGTACCATCTACTTTAATATAGATAAAATTAGGATATGTTCCACTTTCATCTGTCGCAGAACGTGTAACATACGGCACACTTTGAATCCATCCACCAACTCTACCTGTGTCTGTACCAGTAATAAATTTTGAATTAGGTTCTTGAGGTTTAGTCTATATAGCATAAGTATTCTATGTCGTGCTATTCATATACATATATACACCCTATACGATATTATCATCACTTACATCAATAACAATATCATTTTGTTGTATAGCTATAGGTTCTCCGTTATCATTCACACTATCATTAATTGCTGAATAATATGTTGGAGTTAACTTTCCACTCTTTATAACGAATACACGCATTGGAGTAGTAGTTAATAATGGCCATTCATTAAAGCGAATATTTAACCAATTATTAGAAGCACTAATAGAATTCCAAGTAATTTGTTGAGAAGTATAAGACGCGGGCTCGTATGCAATAATTCTAGTCGCTGCCGTTCCTGTCCATATATAAGGAGTAATATCGGAAGTTGTTTCTCTATTCGCGCCTGTACGCTCAATAATAGATTCTGCCGCATATCTAGCATACTAAGTATAATTAATACTACTTACAGAAGGTGGATATACAAATCCTTGATCACTATAAACTTCACCAAGTGTAATTAATGAATTACCATCAGAGCCTTGAGTACGGTGATATCTATAATAACCTATTCTAGGCGCATTAATTATTGTCTATAATTCGATTGGAAGACCAGGGAAAATACGTTGTATACAGATATCTCTCATTATAGAAGTATCCCAGCCCTTTTCTGCTTCCTAATTACCTTCTACAAATCTATTTTGCCAGACATTCATATGGCTTGAACCATTTAAATTATGCATAAATAGATTTAACTTATCTGATTCATTAGTGGCTGTTGAATTCTATGCTACTATCATAGCTGTCATTCTTTCATGAGGCCAAGCCGCGAGAGACTTACATTCTCCTGCTCCTAGATCTTCATCCCAATACTTTAACCAATAAATACTACCTTGAGCACTTCTAGTATTATTTCCTTCGCTAGATGAATATAAATTATTATCATCTAAATCTGATCTTAACTTTCCGATACAGATTTTTGCATCATCATTAAATACAATTGAAGAAGCTAAAGGAATAGATTCGATCTAAATATTTGTATTTAAAGAAGTCGTAGCATTGTTAGAACGCGCAGAATAAATATATAATGTATTTTGATTTTTAGGACGACGTAAAACAATAATATTTCTATGAGAAGCATCACCTATATTCTTTCTCTAAGTAGAATTATTATTATTAGGACTAATATTATAGCATACATTAATACCAGTTCCACCACGTGCGCTATCATATCCACGATATAAAGCAAATCCAGTAATATTACTGCCAGTATTATCTTTAGCATAACATCCTACTAAGACTTCTGGATAAGTAGAATTAGTTGCGATGCCAAACTAATAGTCAATAGCAATAGTAAAGCCTTTATCATTAACTTTTTGCGCGAATGGCGCTATTTCATTATTGCTATAATTATTAGTAGTTAATCGGACATTAGAGAATAATTCTGTACCTGTAATTTTACTATCATATCCCATTTGATAGGTAAATGTTTTTTGTGGAACAATAGTAAGAGCTTTTCCTGCGCGATCAACTGAATTCATATGAGCTAATACTAATAACTATTCTGCAGTAATATTTGAAGTATCATAGAAAACACTATTTGGATCATTATCGTCTAATGTTTTTGTTACTTCTTTCCATACCGCTGTAATATCATAATTACTTGTTAAAGCTTCTGCTTCGGTTGGGCTAATGTTAGTAGGTAATTTACTCCATCCATCAAAGATCTTATAGCTAACGGTGCCATTATTGTTAAATTTAAAATCTTTAACAAGTGTTTTTCCATTTTGGCGCATCTAAGCTACAGTAGGCGCCTCTAAGTCGTATCCTTCACCATAGTCTTGGTTTGCGCGAGTACTAATTACCTCATTATCTAATAACCAACGTACAGTATATTTATGCTTTGACTTACTATAATATGTATAAAGATTTAATTCGTTTCCATCATTAATAGATACTCTTAATCTATTATTTGCGGAATTTCCATTACCGTTTATATCACCTAATGGCTCAGCGGTGCTTTCATTAGCATTCTTGGTCCATCCAGTATAAGGCATGTAATTTGTATTTTCATCATATCCACCAAATGTAAATATGCTTTCAACAGTGGGTTCTCTATAAGGAAGTTCACTCTTTGGACGCCCTTCATAAATATCAGGTACAACATCTCCAACAGTAATAAACTAAGTAGTTATAACTGTAGGTTCAACATATATACCATTCTTCCAATATCCAGAATGATAATATGTGACTTTACATTTAGTCTATTCATTTTCAGCAATAGTATTAAACTCTAAGTTTGGCCATATACCATTAGGAGCGCCATATTGAGATTTCTCAATAGTTGACCAACTACCAGTAACATTAATAATACCAGATAGATTTAGTTTATTAATTAAATTACCATAATCATCATACTGAGTTTCTATTTCGGCCTTCTTTTCTGCAAAAGGTTCTAATTCTGTAATATTACCAATAGAAGAATTTCTTAAGCTCTATAAATATAAAGTATTTAAATGAGGTAATGCCGCTAAAGCAATATTTATCCAATTAATATTTGTAGAATAATCACTATCAGTAATATTCATATTAATTAAGCTAGTATAATCTTCTAGACCAGTTGTCTTATTTTTCATATAAAAATCAGTCAAATGGCGTGCAGACTAAAGTGATAAGATATTAATAGTAGATGGTAAATGTAAAGTTTCAATAGAAGTATAAGCCGGTAAGCTTAGACTTGGAATAATACTACCTTCTGCCTCTACTATTCTTAAATTATTACTTCCACTTAAATTAATAGGCGTATTTAGATTATCACAATTCTTAATATTTAATTCCTCTAGAATTGGCATATTCGGTAAAATAGTTAAACTATTTAAGTTTGTATTATGATAAGTTGGATTATCAGTACCAAGATCTAATTTCTTAAGGCGCGCTGCACTACTAAAGATATTTGCGCCAATATAGAATGGAGCAAGATTACTTAATGCTTGAATATAACTACCAGCATAAATATATATACGAGTTTCATTCATATTAGCGGTACAGTCAATTGTATATTCCTATCCAGCAACCGCGCGCTGAGGAGTACGTAAATTACCGTTACCTACAGCAACATTAATATACATATCCTGATATGGCACAATTTTTAATTGATAGTCCGGTGTTACCCCTTCTGCCCATTTAGTAACATCAAATGTACTATCTGTATTACCAACTAAACACTTATATAATTTTCTATTGTTTTCTGGTC
>OCVV011182813.1_pt1 | contig 13337 bp, 10 predicted proteins | sample 1539721 | NCBI WGS metagenome assembly OCVV01 (sample SAMN02144230, study PRJEB22623) | gut metagenome | biome: sheep rumen | host: Ovis aries | place: New Zealand
TTACGGGGACCCGGACTTGATGATTGTCCTGGATGAAAATACCATCGCATACGAAGATCTCCCCGGCACCCGCCTCCGCCGGATCGTAGCATTTCAAGAATAGAATATGAACCGTATTGAAATAATCAATAACTGGAACCTCTCCCGTGTCTTTCAGGAGCTGGAACAAGGCAATCTGCGAATCCATCGTTTCCAGCGTTTCCTGTTCCGCAATGGGGACCGAGCATGTACGGGACCGTTTCAAGACGCGGTCCCTATCCCGCAGGGGGGACCGAGCACATATCGCGGCTTTTCCAGACGCGGTCCCAATCCGAATGCAGGGGGCGAAAGCCGGCACGGAAGAACGAGAAGTTCAGACCGCGCAAACTTAGCACCGGAGACACCGTTGTGGAACTGCTCACAAGGACCAAATACTCCCTTACCCAGACTCCAGACAAGTGGCCCGAGAAACAGAAGGGACGGATGGAACTGCTTTTCAAGATGTATCCGAAGATCAAGCAATCCTACGATGTGGTCAACAAACTGAGGGCCATCTTCCGGAGTAAGACTCTGACCAAGGAAACGGCCCGGGAGAAGCTTCATGACAGGTACAAGATCGTGAACCAATGCACGATTAAGTCTGCCAGGGATAATTGCAGGTGAGCCATTTATTTTGAATAATAAAATTATCAAATAAGAAAAACGTTATCTATGCGACGGCATTTCTTGCATTTGGATTCACCCGCCGTGGTCGCCAATGCCTGGCATCACCGCAGCGACGCGCAGGACTATATGCACTGCGGTCGCCCCCTCCCTCCTGGGCGAAGTCTTCCTGCAGGCTAGCGGAATGTGCGAGGAACAGGCCTACGAGGAAACCTTCCGTAGGGCGCGGAGAGCGGCGTTGATGTGGTTTTCGACGGTTTTCTTGGAAATTCCGAGGGCGGCGGCGATTTCGTCGTTGGAGAGGCCCTCGATGCGGGACATCGTGATGACCTGGCGGCGTTTCTCGGGCATGGCGGCAATCTGGCGCTCCATCCGCTGACGGATTTCGCGGGCGAAGTAATCTTCGTCCAGCGCGACGGTCTGCTCCTCGGGGTAGGATTCGTCGAGGTCGAACAGGAGCCGGTTTTTCTTGCAGTAGTCGAGCGCGGCGTTGCGGCTCATCCGGAAGAGATAGGCGCCGAAAGAACGGATGCCCGGTAGTGTCTGCCTGGCCGTCCAGAGCTTGACGAAGACGTTCTGGGCGAGGTCTTCGGCATCGCCCCGGGTGCGGGCGTACGCGGCCATAAAGGCCAGCACCTTGGGGTAGTACAGGTCGAAGACCTCCCGGAAGGCGGCCGCGTCGCCCTCCGCTATCCGCATCAGTATGTCGCGGTCCGGAGTCATACGCTGCAAAAATAGCATTATTTCCTCAAAGGGCCAAAAGCACATAAAGGCCCGTTTCGTGACGCGTGGCCGCGCCTTGGATGACAGAAGGCGAAAAACTGCCGGTCGGGATTGGGTGCACAGGCTGGGAACGTCGTCTATAATATGCTAACCCCAAGAAAAATTTCATATTATGAAGACATTTCCAGGATGGAGCAAGACGGAGGGAGCGGACGTTTCGCCCCGGGAATTGGATACTGCATTTAATGCAGTGATGGAAAAGGCCGGGGCGGTGCGTCGGGAGGGGACTCCCCGCCGCCGTATCCCGTGGGTGCGGGTGGCCGGCATCGCGGCTGCCGTCCTTATCGCAGTCCTTTCCCCGCTGGCGGCATGGCTCTGGGCATCGCGTCAGGAGGCCCCGGCACCGGCGATATGCCAGGCGTCCACCGCCCGCGGCGAGGTGCGCGAAGTCGTCCTCCCCGACGGTACCAAGGCCGTCCTCAACGCTGAATCCCTGCTTGTCTATCCCGAGACGTTCGGCCCGGAGAGGAGCGTGTTCCTGTCCGGCGAAGCCTCCTTCGACGTCACTTCCGACGAGGCGCATCCGTTTTTCGTCAGGACGGCCGACATCACGGTCAAGGTACATGGCACCCGCTTCAACGTGAATGCCTACCATGACGGAACGGCAACGACCGCCACACTGCTCCGTGGCGTCATCACGGCCTGGCCGGAAAAAGATCCGGGCAGGTCCGTCACCCTGAAGCCCAACCAGTCCTTCACCTATGACCGGGAGACGGGCGCCGTAACCACCGCTCCGGTAAATGCCCTGGAGTCCGTGGCTTGGGAGGAGAGCAACCTCTGCTTCCGTTCCGTATCCGTCCAGTCGGTCATCCGGACCCTCGAGCGCTACTACAACGTAGACATCATCCTCACGACTGACCGCTACTCCAATGCTGTCCTCACGGCCAGCTTCATCCATGGAGAAACGCTCGACGAACTGATGGATGCCATCTGCATGATCGTTCCCGGCATGCGTTACACCCGGGACGGCGACAAGATCTATCTCAAATAAAGCCATATGCGCAAAACCTTATTGAAACTCCTTGGCCTTGCCCTCCTGCTCCTCCTCCCGACCGGGTTGCGGGCGCAGGGGACGATCCATTTCCCGTCCGGGGAAATGACCGTCGGCGAGGCCCTTGGCGTGGTGGAGGCGCAGAGCGGGCTCTCGGTGGCCTATAACGAGGCCATCACCGATCCCGCCAAAATCGTCTCCACGCCAAGCGGGAAAACCCTCTCCGAGGCCCTTGCCCTCATTCTGGAAGGAACGGGAACAGAGGCCGTCATCAAGGGGAAGATGATCCTGATTGTCAAGAAGAAAACGGCAGACAAGCCCGTTCCCGCGCCTGTCTCCGGCACAGTCCGCGATAAGATGGGCCCGCTGGTCGGCGTGGTTGTTATGAACGGCTCGCAGGCGGCGATGACCGATGCGGACGGCGCTTTCACCATCCGGGCGGCCCGCGGAGATGTCCTGCAGGTCACAATGCTCGGGTACAAAGATGCGCTCTATACCGTCGGCCAGGCCACGGAGGGCATCGAGATCGTAATGGTGGATGATACACAGCTTCTCGAGGAGTCGGTGGTCGTCGGCTACGGCACGATGCAGCGCCGCGACATCACGTCGTCCATCGCGACCTACAAGCCTTCGGACGAGGGCGAGCGGGAATTCCTCAGTCCGGATGCGATGCTGCAGGGACGTGTGGCTGGCGTGAATATTTCCGCCGCTTCGGGTACGCCCGGCGGCCGTTCCCGCGTGAGTATCCGCGGTATCGGTTCCATCACGGCCGGCAACGAGCCGCTCTATGTTGTGGACGGCGTCCCGATGTCGAATACGTCCGGGGATGCCGGCGCCTACAGCGGCGAATCCCTGAGCGGCCTGTCGGACATCAATCCGGCCGACATCGAATCGATTCAGGTCCTCAAGGATGCGGCCTCTGCGGCTATTTACGGATCCCGCGGTACCAATGGCATCATTATCATTACGACGAAGAAGGGCGCCAAGGGCAAGCCGAAATTCTCTGCCAATGCCAACTACGGCCTCAGTTATCTGCAGAACCTTAAAAAGCTCCGTGTCGCGGATGCAGACCTCTACCTGGAAGTGCAGAATGAGGCGATTGACAACTATAACAGGCAGACCAACAGTGCCATCGCCCGTCTGGAGAATCCCTTCCCGGGCAAGCCGCAGTTCAGCTGGATCGATATGGTCTTCCGCGTCGCCCAGAGCTGTCAGGCCGACCTGTCCGTCTCCGGCGGTGGCGAGCACGCCGATTATTATGTCGCGGCTCACGCCAAATACAACCAGGGCGTCGGCATCGGTTCCCTGTACCAGAAATACGGGATCAAGTCCAACGTCAACAGCCAGGCGACCAAGTGGCTCAAGGTAGGGGCCTCTATCAGCCTCAGTTACACCAACGCCAACCGTGTGCCTGACGGCGCCATCGGAACCTCGATGCTGACGCACGGCCTGGAGCACCGCCCCTGGGACACTCCGTTCAAGAGCGACGGAAGCTATACCATCATCAACGCCGACCTGTTGCACTATAACCTTGTCCAGGCCCTCAACGAACAGAAGGTCTACAACAAGACCTATCGCGTCTACGGCAATGCTTACGTCCGGATTGACTTCTACCGCGACCTCAATTTCAAGACGACTTTCGGCGGCGACTTTATGTCGGCCGAGGACCACGTCTATTATAGCAAGGACCATATGTACGGCAATTCCGCCGGCGTCCTGACGGATTCGCGGAAGAATTTCACCTCGATCATCGTCGACAATATCCTGAGTTACAACCACGCCTTCAAGTGCGGGCTGACGCTCGACGCAATGCTGGGTCATTCCTTCCAGATGGACAAGACCTCCACGGCCAAGCAGGTGGGGCAGGGCTTCCCCGACAAGGACTTCGATGTCAACTCCGTGGCAGCCGAGATCACCGATTACACGACGGGTCTCTCGACCTGGGCGCTCCAGTCTTTTATGCTGCGCACAACGCTCAATTTCAAGAACCGTTACCTGATGACGGTGAATGCCCGCCTCGACGGTTCGTCCAAATTCGCCTCCGACTTCAAGCATCGCTACGGCTTCTTCCCGAGCGTTTCGCTGGGATGGAATCTTTCCGAGGAGCCGTTCTGGAAATGGAAGGATATCAATGCCAAAATTCGCGCGAGCTATGGTGCCACGGGCAACCAGGGTGGGATCGGCAATTATGCTTGGATGACGCTCGTCAATGCCGGGTATAATTACAACGGAAAGAACGGTTACGCCGTGATGCAGCCCGGTAATGACGACCTGCAGTGGGAGACAGCCCATCAGTGGGACGTCGGCGTCGATCTGAGCTTCTTCCGCGGCGCGCTGACCTTCACGGCTGACGCCTTCCTCAAGGATACGGAGAATCTGCTGTACGATATGCCGATTTCGGCCACCAAGGGCTATACGCAACTCACGACCAACATTGGTACGATGCGCAACAAGGGCCTCGAACTTGCCATCGGCGGTAATCTCGGCAAGGGCGATTTCCACTGGAAGGGCGACTTCAACATCACCTTCGTCAAGAATCGCCTCACCTCCCTCATCGGCGACAACGAGATCCTGATGACGGATGATTACCACGCGCTCAAGGTTGGGGAGGAGATCGGCAGCTTCTATATGATCAAGATGCTCGGCATCTATCAGTACGACGAGGAAGTGCCGGCATATCAGTATGAGCATTACGGCGTGCGTGCGGGCGACGTCATCTATGAGGATGTCAACGGCGACGGCGACATCAAGGTGGAGGACGACGCCCAGTTCGTGGGCTCGGCCAATCCGCTCTTTACCGGCGGCCTCTCCAATACCTTCACCTGGAAGGGCCTGGATGCCAACATCTTCTTTACTTTCTCATACGGAGCGAAACTGTATGAATACTGGACCGGCGGTCTCCGTCTCGGTAACGGCAACTGGCCCGCGCAGGAAAGCGAGGCCCTCGCCCGCTGGACCGGCCCCGGCACCTCCAACACGGTGCCCCGCGCCATTTACGGCTACACCTGGAATTCCACGATGTTCAAAAGCACCCGCTTCCTGCACGATGCTTCCTATCTCCGGCTGAAGACCGTCCAGATCGGCTATACCCTTCCCCAGAGACTGACCAAGAAAATCGGCATCGAAAAGCTCCGTTTCTACGTGCAGGGAGACAATGTCTGGCACTACAGCCCGTTCCGTTTCCTCGATCCCGAGGTCAACACCTCGATGAGCGCCACGAAGATGGGCCTTGACTGTATGTGGATTCCGCAGCCGACCACCTTCACCTTTGGTATCAATCTTAAATTGTAGCAGGCTATGAAAAAGATTGTATTCATTCTGCTGGTTCTCGCAGCCACGTCCTGCGACAAACTGCTGACCCAATATCCGCACAATGCCAAAACGGTCGACAAGATGACGGAGGCGGACGTCGAACTCCTGATGACGGGCGCTTACAACATCGCCCAGTACAAGCCGACCTTCAACGGCTATGCCCTGTTCGATATCATCGGCGGCGACCTGATCCGGCCGGGTGCCACCTCCACCAATACCCCCGCCCTGGTTATCCAGGGGGCCATTGCCCCGGGGCAAAGTATCGTCTCCAGCCCCTGGAACGGCTATTATGCCGGCCTGTACCAGATCAATAATTTCATCATTGCGGCCGAGAAACTGCCCGACAGCCCCCGGAAGACGGAACTGTGTGGGACGGGTTACTTTTTCCGGGGCCTGTATTACTATTACCTCGTGACGCGCTGGCGGAATGTGCCCATCGTGACGGGCCCTGTCGACTACGATGTCCCGCAGACGCCCGAGGCCGAGGCCTGGGAATTTGTGGCGGGGGAATTCCGAAAGGCCGTCGAAATGGCACCGGATTTCACCGACAAGAATTATGTCTCTAAGGATGCCGCCAAGGCCCTCCTGGCGCGGACTTACCTGGCGATGGGAAAGAAAACCGAGGCCGCTGCGCTGGCTGAGGAACTGATTACCTGCGGCCGGTTCGCCCTGGCGGATTTCTCCCAGATTTTCCGCGGAAAGGCCAACCAGGAGGAGATTTTCACCTTTCCCAACCTTCTCAACGAGGGTTCTTTCAACATCGGTTCTTATTATTATACCAAAGAATCGGATGTGGGCGGCAGCTACACCTTCTGCCCGACGCAGCAGGCGATGGATATGTTTGTCCACTATGACAAGCGCACCCCTTATTCTGTGAGCATTCAGGGCAGCAACAATGTGGTGAACAAGTATTACCAGGGAGATGCCGGGCAGGATCCGATCTATATTACCCGCCTCGGGGAAATGTATCTGATCAGCGCCGAAGGCCAGGGCCTCGCCCGCGGCATCGACCGGCTCAACCAGCTCCGCCGCTTCCGCGGTCTCGAGGACGTGCATCCCGGAAGCGAATCCTCCTTCTTGAACGCCGTCCTCAATGAACGCCGACTGGAACTCTTCGGCGAAGGTTTCCGCTGGTACGATCTCGTCCGGACCGGGAAATTCGAGTCGACCGTCGGGGTGGAGACCAAATACACGGTTCTTCCGATTCCTTCCCGGGAACTGACCCTTAACAAGGCTCTTGAGCAGCATCCGCTTTGGAAAGCAACGCAGTAGAAGTTATGAAAAAGATATATTGGCTTATATTATCCCTGTCGGTTTTTGCCTGCCAGAAACTCCCTGAGGGGCCCCAGGACATTCCGGATACGCCGTATGTCCCGCGGACCGAGCTGGGTAAGATGGTGGCGAAGGCCCCTTCCGTTGCGCATATCTACGCCGACAGCACCTTCCTGCTGGCAACCGGCGTGGATGAGACGGATATCCATTTCCAGACATCGGACTATAAGGTCGAGCATGCCTTCCTCCTCCGGATCAAGCTGAATACGCCCGGGGTGAAGATGAAACTCGTCCTTCCGGACGACAAAGATACGTATGTCGTCGGTGCCCGCCAGACACCTTCGGATATGATCAGCCTGGTCGACAAGCCCGGCAGAAGGGTCGTGGCGGCCGTGAATGCCGATTTCTGGGATACCTCCAACGGCAAGACCCGTGGGCCGATCCACAAGGACGGAACGGTCCTCAAGGACGATTTCTTCTATTCCTCAACCTTGACCGACCAGGCCATCAGCTTTATCGGCTTCGATTACGATGGGCTCCCGGTCATCCGGGATTCTGCCTACTACCGGCCCCATCAGAGCGAATTTCGCGACCTGACAGGCAGCGGCGTCCTGGTCGTCAAGGATGAAGGCGTCGTTCCTGCCTCGTTCAGCGCCTATTCACCCTGGCGGCATCCTCGCAACGTGGTTGGCTATACGGCGGACCGGCAGACACTCTATTTTATGATTGTGGATGGACGGCAGCCGACGTGGTCGGAGGGAATGCTGTACTGGGAAATGGGAGAAATGATGAAGGCGCTTGGCTGCGTCTGGGCGTCCAATCTCGACGGCGGCGGCAGCGCAATGCTGGTGATCCGCCATCCCACCGTGGATGTCTATCAACTCCGCAACCGCGCCGCTGACGGCTGTGAAAGGGCCGTGGTAAGCTGCTGGATGGTAACTGTAGATGAACCGTAATGCGTATGAAAAAGACAATCTATATCTTGCTGACAGTGCTTTCCGTCCTGGGATGCCGGGAGACCGGCGTCGTTGACGGCCCGCATGATCCCAAGGTCCTTTCCATCATTCCCAAAGCCGGGTATCCCGGCACGGAAGCGACGATTTCCGGTTGGTATTTCGAAGGAAAGCAGGTTTCCGTAACCATCGGGGGTACGCCTGCGACGGTGAAGGCTTCCACGATGGACCGCATTTCGGTCGTGATGCCGGAGAAGACCCTCGGCATCTATGAGGTGGAGGTGACCGTGGATGGCCGTTCCAAGGGCGGTATCCATTTCCGCTATGCCGAGCATCCTGAAGAGGAAAAACTGGCGGTCTTCTCTTATTCGCCGATGCACGGCTACGAAGGGGAGCAGATCACCATTGGCGGGCAACTCTTCTCCCCGAAGCCGGAGGAGAATACGGTCACCATCAACGACAAGCCCTGCCTCGTGACCACTGCGACGGTCAGCCGGCTGGTGGTTACCCTGCCGGACAATCCGGAGGGGCAGTATCCCTTTGTCGTGACGGTCGGCGGTGAGAGTGTCACCGGTCCGATGTTTACCTACGACCGGAAGCCGGATCTTACAGTTCTTTCGATTGAGCCCGCAACGGGTCTGGTCGGGGAAGAGATTACCGTCAAAGGACTTTGCTTCAGCCCGGTGCCCTCCGAAAACATCGTGACCCTGAACGGGGTCCGGGCCGAGGTGCTGTCCGCCTCGATGAAAGAGCTCCGCATCAAGGCGCCGGAGAATCCGCTCGGAAGCTATCCGGTGGTCGTGACCGTCGGGGACAAGACCGCCGAGGGACCGGCCTTTATGTATGTTTCCAAGAAACTCAAGTATACCGTGCGGACGGTTTCCGGCAAGGCGGGACGGGCGGCGGATGCCGTGACTGTCATCGACGGCGGCCCTTCCGAGGTGAAATACTGGCAACCGCGCGGGCTTGTCTTCCTGCCGGACGGCCGGATGGTTATTTTCGACAATGGCAACAATGCGTTCCGCTTTATGGATCTGACTTCCTATACCGTGACCTCCACCCAGTCTGCCAAATCGCTCTTGAATGCGGCCTGGCGGGGAACGCTGCATGGCGACTGGATTTACCTTGCAAGCAAGGGTAACAACCGCCTTGTCCGGTACAACTACAAGACCGACGAAAGCGAAGTCGTGGGGGCAGATCTCCAGGGAGGCACTTCTCCGATGGATGTCGCATTTGACGCTGTGGGCAACGGCTATGTGCTGATCCGGGACGGCGTGAAGGGCATCCTTAAGGCTCCGGGCGGTGATTTTACGGCGCTGGAGAGTTTCACAACCTTCACGGACGGTCCGCTGGCTATGCAGTTCGCGCCCGACGGGCAGCTGATCGTGACGACAAACGGCTGCCAGGTGATATCGGTAGCCCCGAATGGTATCCAGACGGTCATCGCGGGAATCCGGGCTGCCAAAGCCGATGACAACGGCCAGCCGGGACAGCCGTTGACGGCGAAATTCGGATCCAACCTCTTCGGTATGACGGTCGATGGCGAAGGAAACATCTATGTAGCGGATGACAGCTTCAAGATCATCAAACTGATCCAGAAGGGTTCTGACGGATATGCGAACGCCATCGTCAGCACCATTGCCGGCCTCAGCGGCCAGAGCGGTCAAAGCGACGGTGTCGGCAGTGACGCCCGCTTCGGCACCCCCGGTGAAATCCGGATGGCCCCCGACGACAAGCACCTCTATATCTCCGAGTACAGTAATTTCACCATTCGAGAAATCACGATAGAATGAAACGAATCCTATATACCCTCCTATTCCTTCTCGCCCTCACGGCCTGCAAGGAACCGTATTCCGCCCGGATTACGGATCTGCGCCTCGTGTCGGTCGATCCGCGCAACGGCTATCCCGGCGACCTCGTGACCCTGATCGGGTGGAATTTCTCCCCGATTCAGGAGCAGAACGAGGTGCTGCTCGACGGCGTACCGGCCATTGTGCTGGAGGCTTCCTCCAGCCGGCTGCAGATTGTCCTTCCCGAGCATCATCCGGGGCCCTGTCCGATTACGGTCAAGGGACCTGCCGGCGAGGGCGGCGGCCTGGAGATTAATTATCTCAAGCGGCCGGATCACGAATATATGGCGTCGACCATCGTCGGCCAGCAGGGCCAGCGCAAATGCCAGGACGGCGTGGGGACCGAGGCGCTGACCTATATGCCCACCGGCATCAACAAAGCGCCTGACGGTACCCTCTGGTTCACCGACCGGGGCGGCAATAAGTTGCGCCGGATTGCCGCAGACCTGACAGTCACCACCCTGATGGATGCCCAGATTCCGGGTGCCGCGCTCTGGCAGGGCTGTTTTGACGGCGAAGGCAATTACTGGTGCAACGACAAGGCCAACGGCATTCTCTACCGGTATGAGCCGGCCTCCGGAAGGCTGGTCACGGTCGCGACGGGATTGAAATCCCCGATGAATGTCGTGATGGACGGGGAGGGCAATTTCCTCGTTCCGTGCCGGGATGAGAAGGTCATTTACAAATTCACCCCACAGGGGCAGAAGAGTGTCTTTGCCGAAGTGGCGGAAGGCCCCAGCTTCATCGCTATCGATCCCCATGGAAATGTGATTTCGGCCACTCACAACGGCTACTGCCTCCTCTCCATCGACCCGACGGGCACGACCCAGAGCGTCATCCTCGGCGACGGCGTGAAGGGAGATGCCCTGTTCGACGGGGTTAACGGAGATCCGCTCACGGCCAAGATTACCTCGTGTCACGGCATCGCCTTCGATTCGAAGGGGGTGATGTATATATCCGATGCTTCTTTCCACGCCATTCGTCAGCTCAAGCCCGATGCCTACGGCAACTATGCCAACGGTATGCTGGAGACCGTAATGGGCGGTGTCAAGGGGTATACGGACGGGAAAGGCCTCAATATCAAGTTTAACGAACCGGCCGGCATTCTGGTCTATGACGACAATACGCTGTACGTCTGCGACGTTCAGAACTGCCTGATCCGTAAAATAACCATCAAATGAAACGCATTCTCCTACTCTCAGCCGCGCTGTTGACACTCTTCGGCTGTACCAAAACGCCCGCTGATAATCCGGGCCCTGACAATCCGGTCGATCCCCCCGGTCCCGTCATTCCCGATCCGTCGACGCCCTCCTTCACGGTGACCACCCTGTTCGGCACCGCCGGTTTCAGCAACCCCGTTTCGGGGAAGAAAGACGGGGGCGAGAGCGAAGCGGTGCTCGGCGCCGTCCGCGGAATGGGCTGGATCGAGGCGGGCAAGACCGCCTTCATCCTGGAGCAATCCCAGACCATCCGTTTGTGGGATTTGGAGAAGAAGCGCCTCTCGATGCCGTATACCTACGGAACGGATCAAAACGTGCCCTGGCTCGGGATTCTGCACGGAGGAAAGGTCTGGTTTGCCGACAAGGCCAAGGCCGAAATCCGTACATACGACCCGGCCTCCCGGGTCAATCAGACCGAAGCAGCCCGTTCGGAATGGGCAGGGAAGAGCGTGATGGATATCGCGTTCAATGAGGGAGGGGACGCCTTTGTGGCCGTCCGCGACCTCAATGCCGTTTACAAATTCACCGGAGGTGACTTCACGGCCGCTCCGGCCCTGACGATCGACCTGGGGGCCTGGCCGCTCTCGCTGGTATTCGATGCCGACGGCAACCTGATCGTCTCCACCAACGGCTGCCAGATTGTCAAGGTGGATCCCATGACGGGTGCCACCGAGGTGATTGCGGGCGTGAAGGATGCCAAGACCTTTGATGACGGCATTCCCGGGTCTCCGCTCACCGCCAAGTTTACGGCCAACATCGCCGACGTGGCTATTGCCCCTAACGGGGATCTGTATGTGGCCGATTCCCACCGGATCCGCCGCATCAGAAAGGGGTCCGGCGGGTATGCTGATGCCCTGGTGGAGACAGTCGCCGGAAGCATTCAGCAGAAAAACCGTGCGCAGATTGCCAACGGGGTTGGCACCGCGGCCTCATTCAACCTGATCGGCGGCCTGCTAATGTCGGAGGACGGGAAGCGGCTCTATATTTCCGACCAGGCGGCCGGAATGATCCGGGAACTCTGGATCGGCGACGGCGTCATTCCCGTTTCCACTGAAAAGAAACTTCGGGCCGGAACCTACAACATCCGTTTCTACAACGATGCCGACGAGGGTAACCGGCACTGGGATGTCCGCAAGGCGGCGGTGCTCCAGTTGCTGAAGGATTATGCCTTCGATGTCATTGGCTTTCAGGAGTCCCGTCCCGAGCAGCGGACATTCCTCAAGGAAAATCTTCCCGGCTATACTTTCAAGGAGACTGACGAAGAGCCCTGCCTGGCGTGGAAGACGGAGAAATTCACCCGGCTGGATGAAGGGGTATTCTACCTTTCGCCGACCCCGGACGTGGCGAGTTCGCCCGCTCCGGGCTGGGTCGAAACGGATCCGGGCCGCAAGCGCCTTTGCGTGTGGGTGAAACTGCACGACAAGGATGCCGATAAGGATTTCTATTTCCTGACGACCCATCTGGAAGTGGCCAGTTCCGGCACTTCCATTACGGAGGACGAGGCGCTTACCATCCGCGTCAAATCGGCCGAGTTGATTATCGAAAAGGTCAAGGGAATGATTTCGGACGGCGCTCCGGTCATCCTGGCCGGGGATATGAATTCTACGACGACCGAAGCGACCCACGCCGACCACTTCAAGCTATATTTCACCGATACCTATTACCGGAGTGCCGAACTGGGCGTCAATCCCAATCCGGTCGCGACCTACAATGCCTGGTCGGATACCGACGAGCAGGCAAAAAAGTGGTATCATCGCTATGATTATCAGTATTACAAGGGAGATCTGGATGTGAGCCGCTATCTGGTGCTCCGTATCAATTACGACGGAATCCTTCCTTCCGACCACTGGCCGGTCCTGGTAGATTATATTTATAAATAACCACATATATGAAAAGAGTGTATGTTTCGCCGGTATTCTTTCTCGCAAGAATACATTCGGATGTGAATTTTTGTGCGAGCACCAATGTCCCGGGTGTTTCTACGGGAAGCCAGAACGGTCTGGAAGACTGGACCAAAGATTCCGAAGTGGGAGAATGGGAATAATGGAGGACCAGCTATGAAAACAAGAAACATCTTTTTTGCAGCCGCAGTGCTGACACTGGTTTTTTCCTGCGCGAAGGAAAATATCGACAACGCATCAGACACTCCCGGGCTTGAATCCAAGAACCTTAAAACCCTTACTGTCGCCGCTCCGGAATGCACGAAGACGGCATTTGTGGACGGCGTATTTATGTGGAAGAAAAACAACAATATCAACGTCCGCTCCAACAATGCTGCCGGTTACACGGTCTTTACGTATACCGGTGATGATAC
>OCVV011317700.1_pt1 | contig 13336 bp, 15 predicted proteins | sample 1539721 | NCBI WGS metagenome assembly OCVV01 (sample SAMN02144230, study PRJEB22623) | gut metagenome | biome: sheep rumen | host: Ovis aries | place: New Zealand
GCATAGGTATCTCCGGCATCTATCTCGACTATATCATGAATAAGACACATAAGCATAACCTTCGAAATATCAACCTTTTCATTTGCATACTCTTTTAACAGGTATGCCATTATCGCCATATGCCATGCGTGCTCTGCATCATTCTCGTTTCTGCCATTATTTGAAAGATGTGTCTGACGAAATATGTTTTTTTCTTTATCTATCTCAAGTGAAAAATCCAACTGTTTTTTAATTCTGTCATCCATTTTATATTTTTCCTTGTTCTTCTAAAATTTAGAGCATGTTATATATCTATCAGACCTGTTCATCAATTACTTCATATACCCAGGGCTTGGCTTTTTTATATCTGATGCGGATGCTTGTATCTATTATCTTTTCCGGCTCAGGATCGGGTAATGGATAAAATACATACCAGCCATATTTTTCACCCCTAACGGTATTATATCGTATCTGATATTCATTATATCCCGCCTGAATATAACGTCCAGGTCTGCCTAGTGCCGCCTTTTCATATTTTCCTGTAAAAATGGCTTCTGTTTCTGTCCATCCATTCTTTTTATTGGGATGAGTTATGTTAAAAAACAATTCAAACAATCCCATATATTCTCCTTTTACATTCAACCATCCTGTATTTTCACTTCATTTACAAGATGCTCCCTGCTGTCAACCTTTGGGTTAATGCTGAAGCGCCAGCTTATCATAATATTTACGTTTATTTGCATACATATCATGATCCGCCCGGATGACAATCTTTTCCACATCAGAGCGTTTATCACCTGCAGCATATCCACATGCAATTGATACTCCATTAACCGGTCCTCTGTTCCATTTTACAGATACTTCTTCCAACTTCTTCAGACAATTCATAGCATTTTCCGGCGTATCATACATTATTATGCAGAATTCATCTCCGCCAACTCTGTAAATTGTTTCAATATTACCGAAGGCATCCCTGAGACATTCTTCTGCCCCGATTATCAGAATATCACCAGCCTTATGACCAAAGGTGTCATTTGTATTCTTCAGACCATTCAGATCAGCCATGATAATAATATATTCATCAGGTCCATTTACCTTGATATTCTCCACTTCTTTTATGTAGGCACGTCGATTCTTTAATCCTGTCAGTTCATCATAATTAGCATGTCTATTCTGTATCTCCGCAAATTCCTTTATAGATTCCGCATATACATAACGCTCAAAACGTGATTTATTAATCACATGACCGATCAGTATTCCTACCGTGGAAAATATGATGATATTTGTCAGCTCCCATGAGAATACATCAGGTTCAACGAACCCTTTTGCGAATAACACATAAGCGATTAATGTAATAATGTCCAGTATTATATCATTCAGGGTTCTGTCAACAGTACAGGTCGGAATAACCACCATAAATGTTATGATGCTGACCGTTCTTACATCCGGCTGACTGATTGCTATTCCTATTCCTGCTGCTAAGATAGATAATTCAAAAAGGTAAATAGTGAATTTTAACATTCCCGGAAAGTATGCTATCATCACCTTCGATAATAACAGTGTTATAACAGCAATTATAAGGGCACCTATATAGACAAATCTGCAGTCAGAATATGCTTCGGACTTTAAAGACATAGCAAGGCTCATAACCCAGAAAAATATCGCACAGATAGACCACACAAATATCGAGCGCTTATTATCCTCATCCACAGGATCCTTTATCTTATGATACTGTTCCTTTTCAAGTCCCATATAAACCAGATCTTTTTTTATCCACTCAAGAATTCTATACATTTATCATCTTTCCTTCCCGGAAATTTCTCATACCCCACTGACCATTATGCATATCAGATAAGAATCGCTGACTATTCATCTATAAACCACATATTACTTCTATCATAATCTTCAGGCAGAGGAATCCATTCCCCTTTTTTATCTTCTATAATCCATCCGCCTTCGCCATATTTCATCCAGCCATTATAGCCATAATCTGAGGATATATTCTTATACCAGTATCTCCATTCTTTTTTATAGGTACTATAATATACATAGCAATTAGCACCATCATCATAATAACAGAAGGTTTCATCATCCCAGCTCAGTCTTTTGTCTGCCGACTCTTCTTCCGAAAGTACTTTATAGGTATTGTCATTTACTTTTTGAAGATACAGATATGAACCATAGGGTTTATCTGCGGAAAAAAAGGCTGTTTCAGGCTTATCCAGTCTTACTGTTTTTTCAGATGCAGTTTCATAAATAGCAACACTGATACATATTATTATGATAATAAAAGGAAAAACCGTTAGCATTAATATGGAAATGATTACGATTATCTTTCGTAGTACCGCAAGAATGCCCTTATCCTCTTCCGGATCATGCTTTGACTTATTATTTCTTTTATTTCCCGCCATATTTTTAGATTAAATCTTTTCCTTCTTTAATTCTTTATTTACGATCAGATTTTACTGAGCATAAACTTCACCTGTTCAAACATCAGATATAACGTTATAAATGTACCATCTGATAAACATTTAATCAATTATAAATATTGCTGGTTTTTAGCCCCTGATAATTATCATTATTCGACACGCAGTCTGTCAACTACACTTCTCTTACTGATTTTCTTATATGCAATCACAGGTATAAATACAATAAGTAATGCCAAAAACGGAAGACATATAAGCTCCGGTACCAGTGTAAAGTTCCAGTCAAACATTGGTACATTATCTGTAAGCGCCCTGATAAGGGTAACACTAAGAACTGATGACGCGGCAAGCGAAAATGCTACTGACCAGATATAATACAGACATCCTTCTTTGATAAGCTTAATACTTTGCTGTTTCCCTGTCATTCCGACAGCTTCAAGCATTGCAAGCTCTCTGCTTCTTACAATTATAGAAGTTATCATAGTATTGGCAAAGTTCATAAGACCGATAAGTCCAAGTATTCCTGCTACTACGATTCCGACTATTTTTATCATACTGCCAAATGATGCATATTCTTCTTCTATACTTTCTTTAGAATCATAATCCATATTTGAATTTACTTCATTTGTATAGTTTTTCAGCCAATCATTTACAGATTCTTCATATGAATCTTCAACATCCATAAGAACTCTCATAGCTCCCCAGTCTGAACCGTTAAGCGATAAGAACTCTTCTTCCGGAAGGATATAGTTACACTCGAAAAGTCCATAAGCTCTAAGCTCCATCGCAATCGGAATCTCCACTATACCATATACTTCATATTCTTTTAGCGGAGACTTTTCATAGCTTACATACTCATACTCTTTTCCATCCTCACCAGTTTCCGTCAAGGTTTCTGCATACTTTGGATCATAGCTTCTTATCTGAATCTTATCTCCCGGCTTAAGGAAATCTTCTTCATCATTATCTGTCATGAATCTTGTCATAAGAACATAATCACCGCTATTAAATGTATCCCAGTCAATACTTTCCTTTCCGTCTATAGTTTCAAGAACCTTAAGCTTCTCAAATGCCAGTTTTCCTAAGCCATAAGTCTTTCCATCTACAAATTTAGACGATTTTAAATACTCTTTTTCATTTTGTATATCTTCCTCTGTATATCCGTAGCTTATATATTTCTCCTTCATCAGATCTGTATTTAGTACATTTTCTTCTATCTTTGCCCAGCTTTCATCACTAAACTCCTGGCCTCGTTCATTTATATAAATCGCTCCTATTTCCTTTACTCCATCGAGATGGGACAGCTTTTCAAGTAATGATGCGTCAATCGCCTCAGTCTCCTTATACGACACTCCCGGATTATCTACACTAACATCCTGTACACTAAAATCCGCTATGATAAGATTCTCTACATAGCCATCCATACTGAAGCCACTGACGAATCCATATACGGAATTAAGTACAACAAGTGCAAGAGAAAGTGAAAGGATTACTGTGACCAGCTTTTTCTTTGGCTTTCCATTTTTATCCATTTCTTCTGTATATTTAACTGTTTCAACAGGTGAAACCTTTGATGCTTTGCGGCAAGGCTCCATAGCGCTTATTATTACTGTGATATAAGAGAATAAGGCTGCGCCAAGAAGAATCCATACATTTATATGAAGCTCGCCCTTTCCAACATTAACTGTATCAAACTGTCCTGAAATGATTGGAAGAAGAAATACTGCAACCAGAACTCCAAGAGCTGTTCCAACAGGAATACCGATAAGTGAAATGATATTTGCTCTCTTCATCACTATTTTCCTAAGCTGTTTTTCTGTCGTTCCGATAGTCTTAAGCAGCCCGAATTCCTGAATGTCTGAAATAATATTTATATCAAATATATTGAAAATAATCAGATAGCCTGCAAGCATAAATACAGCGCATAAGGATAGGCAGATAATTACCATAGTTGGATCAAGATTGCTGGTTCCATAAGCCCAGTTAACACCATAGTCAACATCTTCTCTTATTCCGGTTCTGGCTATAAGCTTCAGAATCTTACCTTCAATATTTAAGCTATTATTGAAATTAAAATCTACCGAATATCTTCCGACATAATCATTTGTATCAGATTCCGGAAGCGGTACTGTCTTGGCAGGTGCATACTTTTCCTGAAAGCCTTTTGAGAAATATGTCATCTGCGAAGGATTTATCGGATCTCCTTCATAGATACCGCATACTGTAAATTCTTTCTCTATCACTTCATTTTCTAATTCAATATCAAGAGTAACCTTACTACCCACTTCTGAGGGAACACTCAGAGCCTCAAGTACAACATCACTCAGAACAACCTCGTCCTCTGCTTCCGGCATTCTACCCTTTGAAGGATAGCTGAAGCCTTCTTTTGCATTTCTATCCTCAGCGAAGTAACACTCTGCATGAATCTTCTTCAGCTCCTCATTTGAGAGCATACCTACCATGATTCTGTATGATACAGTTTTTAACTTTGGATCATCCTTAACCTGATTATATTCAGCCTCTGTCAGATACTTAAAACTACCGTGACAGCTTCCGCCAGCCTGTCTCATCGAGCCTTCCTGAATCTCATTTAACATACTTCCTCCGACAGAGAAAAGTGAAGAGAAAAGAAGACTTGTTAAGATTACAGCCATGACCAGTACCACATACTTATTAAACTTTGCCTTTATTCCACTTACTGCTATATTACTAATTACTTTTTTATTATCTACATTCTTCATTGTTCTATCCTTTTTTTTATGTCTTGTATATTAATTTAGTAAACAACCAGAACATCGCTCGCAAAATAACCGGACTAATGCCGAGAATGAATCTGTGTACTAGCGTGTCACTATATGACCATCCTCGATTCTGATGGTTCTGTCCGCCATCTGCGCTATCTCATCATTATGTGTGATCATAACTATTGTCTGATTAAATTTATTACCGGTAGTCTTCAGAAGTCCCAGTACATCCTGACTGGTTTTTGTATCAAGATTGCCTGTAGGTTCATCTGCCAGTATAATGGCAGGCTTTGAAGCAAGCGCTCTTGCTATAGCCACTCTCTGCTGCTGACCACCGGACAGCTTGGAAGGAAGTACCTTTAACTTCTTTTCGATTCCAAGAGTTTCGATTACATTTTCTATATATTCTTTATCAGCCTTCCTGCCATCCAGTTGAAGTGGAAGAACGATATTATCATATACACTGATTGAAGGAACCAGATTGAAGCTCTGGAATATAAATCCTATCTTTCTTCTCCTGAAGATACATAACTCATCTCCCTTAAGTCCTGATATATCTTTATCATCAATTATGACCTTTCCCTCAGTTGGATTATCAAGTCCTCCAAGCATATGAAGCAGAGTTGACTTTCCGCTTCCGCTGGTTCCTATGATGCTTACAAACTCACCACGCTCAACCTCTATACTCACATCATCGAGAGCCTTTACTAAAGTCTCGCCCTCTCCGTAATACTTCTTTAAATGTTCGGCAACTAATATACTCATATCCTGTCTCCTATTACTTATTCTTTAATGCTTCCATATCGAAGCTTTATTTTTTTACAATACGAATAGTAACATAGAATTATTACCAGATTATTTCCAGATTCTTTCATTTTTGAAAGATTCTATATTTAAGTATCTATTCACTGTCAAACAAAAAAGAGCCTATCCCATCTCGGGATACGACTCCTTTATCATTTACAAGAGAGTTACTTTCTTAGATATATTATAAACTCTCCACCTTTTCTCTTATTGTTTGGAACAACCTTGATATATCCATCTTCCCTGGAAAGAATCTCTCTGGTCAGGTAGAGACCTATTCCGACTCCCTCCTCCTGCTGAACCTCTTCTCCCCTGAAGAATCTTCCGAATATCCTCGCTGCATCCTCCTCAGTAATACCCTTTCCTTCATCTATAACATGTATTTCCGCATACATGTCAGTTTCAGAAATTCTCACATCTATTTTGCCACTCTCCGGGGAATACTTAACTGCATTATCCAGAACATTTACCAGCGCTTCCAGTGTCCACTTCATATCAAAGCTTGCTTCAATATCACTTTGAGAAGAATCCAAAGACTTAAATGCTATCCCACGCAGCTCTGCCTTCTGCTTCACTGCAGCTATACCTGATTCCACCAGCAAACTCACCCGTGACCTTGCAGCTTTCACCTCCAGAGTACCACTTTCAAGTCTCGAAAGCTTAGTAAGCGAATCAATAAGAAATTCCAGCCTTTGATTCTGTCTGTTTATTTCATCTGCATACTTTCTGACTTTCTCCAGAGATTTCTTTATACTCTCAGAATCTTTTCCTCTTGCCTGATTAATCTCTTCCGAAAGCAGCTCAGTGTACATTTTAATATTCGTCATCGGTGTCTTCGTCTGATGAGATATATCAGATATAAACTGTTCCAGTCTATGCCTTTCAGCCTCCAGATTCTGACTGGAGATAACCGACGTTCCAAGAAATTCCTTCCATTTGGATTCGAGTCTGGACAGCTTTGTTTCATCGTAGTTACTCTCCACGAAGGATCCGTTTATTGCATCGTCCAGCATCTCATCCAGTCTTTCAAGTGTTTTATTTCTTAACATATATATCTCCGATTCGCAGAGCTCCTGCCCCACTGCCTGCTCATATAATGACTAACCATCCGCTCCCACATATATAAGCGTGAGATATGGTTGGACTTCAATCAAACCTATAACCCTGTCCATATACGGTACTGATGTATTTTTCTTTACCTCCGGCAGAGAGTTTGCTACGAAGTCTGTTAATAGTAACTGAAAGAGCATTCTCCTCAACATATTCACCACTATCTCCCCATAGCCTCTCTATAAGTGTATCTCTGGTAAGTATGAGTCCCCTGTTATCCAAAAAGATTTTAAGAAGCCTCTGCTCATTTACGCTAAGGAATATTTCTTCATTTCCTTTACTAAAGGTTAACTTATCAAAGTCAAAAATCATTCCGTCTATCTCATATATATTTGAAGAACCGGCATCCATTTTCTTATCCGAAGCCTCCTGCTGCTGTGTAATCCTGCTTCTTCTCATAAGTGCATTTACTCTTGCCCTGAGAACCGCAAGACTAAATGGTTTCGTAAGGAAATCATCCGCTCCGATAGTAAGTCCCGTTACCTCATCTATCTCCAGATCATTAGCTGTAAGAATCAATACCGGAACATCACTTCTCTCCCGCACGAACTTAAGATAGTCATATCCTATTCCATCCGGAAGATTCAGATCAAGAATAATGAGGCACAGCTCGCTTCCATACTTCTCAAATCCCGTCTTTGCAGCTCCTATCGTATATTCCTTATGAAAAGCATCCGCAGCATCAGCTAGTGATATAGATATTCCCTCGCTTAGCGATTTATCATCTTCAACTATTTGTATAACCATAATATCCATTCCTTATATTACAAAATCCAATAATGATATCATATCCATTTTTGAACTATTGAAAATAACACAACTTATGCTGTCGAAGGATCAGAATCCTTGCCTGATTTTCAGCCCACGCCATATAATAGGAAAATGGCATAGACAGACTCTTCTGCCCTCGTCCTTGATATTCATCATCCCGTACCTTGGAATTCCATCTTAGAATTATATCACAACTTTACCCACACGAACATTATTAACTATCAGTATTCAGTACAAAAGGCAGCCCACCTTCTCCTATCAGATAAAACTCTTAGAGGAGGAGGTCGGATTTGATATCTTTGAAAGAAATGGCAAAGGCGCAACTCTTACCCCCGCAGGTCAGCAGTTTGTCAGCTTTCTTATCAGTATGCGGGAGGATATGAAGCGCGCCATCGAGCAGGGACAGAATTTCAGTTCCAGATACAGAGACAGCATAAGCTTAAGCCTTATGGTAAGACAAGCTATATACTTCCTGCCGGAAGCCATCCGCAGCTTTGAGAAAGAAGAGTCACATGTGCAGATTACTCCAAAGTTCCAGTACGAAGGCGGCATGGACTCCTTCCTGAAAAATGATGTCGATATACTCTTCACCTTAAAGGAATATACAAAACAGCTCGCAGGCACCACCGTCCACGAGCTGTTCAGAAGTCATATATATTTAATTACGGACAAGGATGACCCACTTGCCTCAAAAAACGTCATAACCGATGAAGATATATACGGAAGAACCCTCATGGTCGGAGGGGGCTCCCCTGCACTCCTGCGTTCTGTCCAGCAAAAGCTTATGTCATCAGGAAGGATATCTTATTTCAACAGTCCGGATCATGAGACAACACTTACAAATGTTGCTGCCGGACGCGGCGTATGCCTTGCGCCGGGCTTTTTAAATGATCACAGCGACCAGTTTTCCTGGATTCCTTATGATTGCAAAGATACCTTTGACTGTGTACTCTGCACTCATAAAACAGATAACAGGGATAGTCTGCAGAAATTCATCAGAATCCTGAAACAGCTATACAATGAGGCTGTGGCATTTCCTTTATAATATAACAGCTTAAATCCGTGATAATTCTTCAGGATTAAAGCTTTATATTCTTCTGCCATAATAGTTGTTAATTCTATCCTTTTCATGTCACTTTATCTATTATTTATAGCTTTCGCAATCGAAGATTCGAGAACGCCTCCACATTGCGGACATGGCGTATCTTTTTTTAAACCTAATTTAATTGAATCACCATGTGTATATACCTTACCGCAAGAGGCACACTCATACATTGGTATTTTATTTAATAAATTGGAAATTCCGCCTCCTGCCACCTGTTCAAGTTCCTCTGTTGTCAGTTCATTTAACTGACCATCAATCTTCGCTTTCAGTTCATCTCTTCTGTTATCTCCCATTGTAATTACCTCCTTATCTAACTGTACAGAATCCAACTATTACAAAGAAACCTAAACATATAGTACCATACGATATACATATTAACAACCTGTGAATTCAAAAGCATAGAACTCAACATTTACATATGTATCATACCGGATTTAAGATAACTGCTTTTATGTTTAAAAAATATATGCTACTATGATATACGTAGTTAAAGTCAAAATGCCTTCCCACCTGCAGGAAAGGCATCACTAATTATTCTGTATAGAGGCTAAAGCTATGGATGTATCATTTATTTCAGTAAATGCGCAAAACAGCATACGAATCGATGCAAATGGAATTATTATCTATGTAGATCCATTTCAAATAAAAAAGGAAACCGGCGATGCTGATTTTATACTTCTGCCGGAATAAATCATCCTGTCGAACCCGGAAAAGCTTACTCCGTAAATGGTCTCAGCTTTGAAACTGTTGCCATGTATAATAAAGCGAAACCGTTTCATCTCAAGAAAGCAGGCTGGTGTGGATATATAATTAATATCTCAGGAACCCGTATATATATAGCCGGAGATATTGATGATATAGACGAGGCAAAGTCCGTAAAATGTGATATTGCCATGATACCCATCGGTGGATTCTATACAATGAACTATAAAGAAGGTGCAGCTCTCATTAACACTATGAAGCCACAGGTTGTTATTCCGACTCACTATGGAACAGTTGTAGGCAGCCCAACTGATGGAGAGAACTTTGCAAAGCTCGTAGATAAAAATATACAGGTGGAGCTATTACTCTGATTCCCGACAGGTTATCCTCTATCTGCGTATTTACCTCAGCTATCTGAACCCTGTTCTCCTTAAATGCTTTCTTCAATAAGCACAGAAGTAAAACACGTAATCAGCTTTTACAGGCTTTTCTGAAATTAAAACATTATTTTATCAGAAAAACAAGAAAAGCTTAAAAAGGGGAGTAACTTTCATTACTCCCTCATATTCGCCACAGGAATTTATCAAATAATCCCTAACTCTTCATTTCTTTTTCTTGTATTTTCGGCCAGCTCCTCAAGAGTACAGGGCTCGTAATTATTGAGCATACATCCGGCATTAAAGGCTCTCTCCTGCTTCATCATATAGATGGTATCTTCATTAACCCTTGTATGAACATGACCATATACATGATAACTGTCACGATGCTTCTTATCCCAGCATATAATAGGAAAATGACATAGACAGACATTTCTGCCCTCGTCCTTGATATTCATTATCCAGTCAACTGATTCAAAGCACCTCATTGCCCTTTCATTTTTCATAACACGGGAAGGATCATGATTACCAATAACAAGATGTATATGTCCTCTAAGTTTTTCCAAAACTTCATATACGCTTCCTATATCTTTATACGCCACATCACCCAGAAGATACACCTGGTCATCATCCCGTACCTTGGAATTCCATCTTACAATTATATCCTTTGCCATCTCATCTACATCAGTATAAGGTCTGTCATCAAATCTGAGACAGTTCGTATGCCCCAAATGCAGATCAGATATATAATAATTCTTCATAAAGCACCTCTTATTTAAATGTAAAATCTTTCAAACATCAGAAGAAATCTGATTTGCTGTTAAGCTGTCCTTCGGATATCTGTGTCATTCTGAAACACAAGAATATCCTCTATGGATATCTCAAATACAGCAGAAAGAACTACCAGATTATCGATAGTTGGCATAGCTACACCCTGCTGCCACTTGTATATTGCCTGTGGTGTACCAAACCCAAATATTTCCTGAAGGTCTCTTACTGTAAGACCTGCCTGCTTACGGAGCCTGGTTATGTTCTTACCGGTTCCGACCGTATCTATTATTGGAATCATATCCATCTTGTCCTCCTATTCCGGTTTCTGAGGAGAACAAGCTTTGCACTACTCAGAAGCCTTAAAATTATATATAGGATGCAACACTTCTATGACATCAACCGACTCTCTGATCACATCAATGATATCCTCAAGAGACTTGTATGCCATTGGCGCTTCATCCAAAGTATTTTCATTAATCGAAGTGGTATATATACCCTTCATAGTTTCCTGATACTCTTCCATAGAAAGCGTATCCTTTGCCACTGTACGTGACATGAGCCTTCCTGCTCCATGAGGTGCCGAATAGTTCCACTCAGGATTTCCCTTTCCTAATGCAAGTACACTTCCATCACGCATATTGATAGGAATAAGCACTTTTTCACCCTCATGCGCAGCTATTGATCCTTTTCTAAGAATCCTTTCATCTGTGTCTATATAATTATGTATCGTGTGAAATGCATCACCTGGTACTATTCCTGTCATTTCAAAGATAACCTCAGCCATCTTCTCTCTGTTACGACGGGCAAATCTCTGACATATCTCTACATCATGCAGATATTCCTCTAAGTATGTTCCATACAGATAACATAGATCATCAGGAATAAGGCTTTCTTTATACTCCCATTTAATATTTTTAAGAGCTTCCTGAATCTCAGACCTACGCCCAGCCGCCTTATATTCTGCTATAAGAGCATCTCTTGCCGCATAGTATTCATCTTTACCGGAATGAAGCAAAGTAGCAAGCTTCTGATAATACTCCGCCACCTGCTTGCCCAGATTACGGCTTCCTGAATGTATTACCAGATACTTCGTACCATCAGCAGCCTCATCTATTTCAATGAAATGATTTCCACCGCCAAGGGTTCCAAGACTTCTCTCAATATATCTCGCATCCTTCAGGACTCTATAGCATTTGAGTTCTGTAAGGTCGAATCTCTCTTTACGTCCCTCCCACACATGCATTCCTGAAGGAACTGTATGACATGCAGCATCAAACCTTTCAAAATCTATATCAGCCTTTCCAATATTTACTGTGTACATACCACATCCGATATCTACGCCAACTATATTAGGAACCGCCTTATCCACGATAGTCATAGTCGTACCAATGGTACATCCCTTTCCTGCATGAACATCCGGCATTATCCTGATCCTGCTGCCCTCAGTAAAATCATAGTCGCACATCCTACGGATCTGTTCGATTGCAGCATCCTCCACCACAGTGGCGTAGCATATAGCAGTATTCACTTTTCCTCTTATCTCGAACATATCCTTTGCTCCTTATATCTCCAATATAGGATAATATCTTGCATAGCCCGCGCATAATCAGCTACGCATATAAAAAACCGCCTACCCATTTTCCGGATAAGCGGTATCATTTCCCAAAATCTCCAATAATCAGACTATACTGATACTATGAGACCTATATCTGCTTATCCTGATAAACTGCATGAAATCAAAGCTCTGCCCTATTATTTCCGGCAGTGCTATCCTACTTGTATTAGATTTTAGATTCAAATATGTAGCTGATCTCATAACAATTCCTTTCCTGGGTAACACCCATTTTTCTCAACCTATATCGTAGGATAACACACCAGATATCATTTGTCATTATACTTCTGGTATAATCCATCATTATCTACTGCATTTGCTTTTTCCTGTCTTTAGGTCAAGCCCTACTGCAGCCCTTTACCTAACTCATACGCCATATTAAGATATTTACTACTTCCGGTCATATAAGGAGTTCCACAACCATACCCTAACACCATACCCATATCTTTGAAGTTAATATAGGTATCTGCTCCTGTGATACCTGCAATTTTTTCCGCAACTCCTTTTGTTGTTCCTGTTGCAGAAAAATATACGACAAGAACACCATTTTTTTCACTCGTATCTTCTGTATTCTCCGAAGAGGATTTATGATAATTTGCCATAGTCTTCGTCCGACACGGCTTCCAGCCATTCATTACTGGTTTCATCTCCCGCAACCTCGATTGCAAGATGCGAGAACCATGAATCCGGTGCCGCTCCGTGCCAGTGCTTTACTTCCGCAGGGATGTTAATCACCTTGCCCGGTGTCATCTCCACAGCTTCTTTGCCCCATTCCTGATAATATCCTCTTCCACCGATGCAGATCAACATCTGTCCGCCACCATTCTTTGCATGATGGATGTGCCAGTTATTGCGGCAGCCCGGCTCAAAGGTCACGTTAAATACAGGTACCTGCTTAGTTGAAACAGGAGCAAGATAGCTTTGTCCAACAAAAA
>OCVV011334161.1_pt1 | contig 13331 bp, 9 predicted proteins | sample 1539721 | NCBI WGS metagenome assembly OCVV01 (sample SAMN02144230, study PRJEB22623) | gut metagenome | biome: sheep rumen | host: Ovis aries | place: New Zealand
TCCTCAGCCGCCGTGCTGAGCTGGACCAAGTTCGCCTGAGATTCATATGCGTTGACGACTACTTCTTCGACTTCTTTTTGGGACGGGTTATCGCTCAGCTTGACATCTTTTACTTCCGACTCAGCGACCTCATCTACCTGTTCGATCGCGTTATCATAGTTGAGCAGGATCTCGTTGAAGGCGCTCCACTTGTCGCGGATCTTCTTGGCGCTATCGTAATACCTCTTGTCCAGCTCCTGGTCGATCTCGGAGGGAGTAAAGCCGGGGTTCTCCTCCTTCACGCTCTTTGTCAGCGCGTCAAGATCGGTTTTGAGGAATCTGTCGAGCCATGTGTCGTCGGAGGAATCCGACGCCTTTGCCAGCTGCGTTTCCATCAGCTGAACCGACTGACCGTTGCCCTGCATGAGGAGGGTGAGGATGTCGCAGTGCTCCTTTTTCTCTTCCTCCGAGAGGGCGTTGTAGGCCTCGTCGCCCATCTCGTACTTGGTCTCGTTTACCAAGAGATCGCCCAGCGGCTTGCCGCCGGTATCGTCGTCGGTCAGCTTGTTGAGCATATTCCTGTAATATTCCGCGCGCTTGTAGTTAGCGGAATCCTGCGACTTTTTCAGGTTCTCACGATACTCGCTGAGCGTAGAGATAAAGCGGTTGACAAATGGCTTGATCTGCGTATCCATCTGCTTCTGCATCAGCTTCTCGTAATCCTCGTAGCTGTAGCCGCCTTGCATGTTCATGACCGCAAGGTCGGTGATCGCGTCACTCGCGTCGTCGGTGGTCTTGTAGCCGAGATAGACGATTTTCTGGTTGGGGCCTTCTTTGAGGGGGCTTTTGGCGCCCGCGCCCTCGTTGAGGTCGGCATAGTTGCCCTTGTCGTCGGCGAGGATGGTGTAGCCCTCCTCGAGAAGCTCCTTTGAGGCTTCCTCAGAGGTCTCGCCCATACCTACCTTGACCTCGCTGATATACTTCTTGACGCTGTCGGCGGCGGACGCCGCCACCTGCGCCGGCGAGAGCACGAGCATGGTCATGCACAGCAGCATCGAGGTGATGATCGTCAATAATTTCTTCATGATGTACCTCCGTTTTATATACTAAAACTATTTTACAATGCTATCATAACATAAGAAGGGGGACAATAGGGGGACAAATTTTTTCATTTTCAGAGTATTCTTTAAAAACTTTGTTTTACCGTAGCATATCAATAGTTTTCAAGATGATAAATATAGGTCTCCGCCCAGCTGTACTGATTGAGAAACTCGCCTCTGAACAGGCTTTTGGTTCCCTGCTTTCGATCCAGATAATCATAGTAATCGCATTGGATCAGAGCGGTGTTGACAGAATAGGCGTTGCGGCTGTGCTCGAGAACATCCTCAAGCCGATATTTGGAGAAATCCTTTTTGAGAGACTGGACAGCCTTCTTCAAGTGTTCAAAGCCCTGTTTTTCATTGCTTCCCTCAAAAAGATTGGCGCATATCTCGCCTCTGGTGGCAGAAGTCCCTTTCAGGCATATCAGATACGCGAACAGCTCCTTTCCCTTCTGGCGCGAAAACCTGAGCTTCTTACCGCCGATGAACACCTCAAAATTCCCGAAGCATTTTACGGTCAGCTTATCTGTGCTGTTTTGCGGCGCGTCAAGCGGGTTACGGAGGTTCTTGAGGGCTTCTCTGAGCTCGTCATCATCGACAGGCTTGAGCAAATAGGCGCTGACATAGAGCTGCAGAGCGTCCAGCGCGTACTCCCTGTATGCGGTGACCATGATGATATTGATATCGGGAGCAAGGCTCTTGATCGCCCGCGCAAGCTCCAGTCCGTTTTTGCCGGGCATATTGATATCCAAAAACGCAACGTCTATCTTATTCTGTTTCAACTGCTCTACGGCAGTATCGTAGTTCTGCGCAAAAAAGAATACGTTATCTTCTGACGGAGCCACTCTTTCTACGGAAAATTTCAGATCGTACCGCATGCTCATTTCGTCGTCTGCTATCAGGATATTCATACTCATTTTCTCCGATCATTTTATTCGGGAATCACGATGGTCGCCCGTGTGCCTTTTCCCGGCTCGCTTTCGATGATCAGCTCGCCCTTACACATGATCTCTACCCTGTTTTTGGTATTCACGATACCGACAGAGTTTTTGTTCTTGTTCTTCAGCTCGCTTGTATCAAAGCCCACGCCGTTATCCTCGACGGTCACGACGTATTTATCTCCGCTTTTTTTCGCGGATACCTTGACGAGTCCCTGTTCGATTTGACCGCTCTTGAAGCCGTGATGCACGGCGTTTTCCACTAATGTCTGGACGGAAAACGGCGGAACGTCAAAATCCGTTTCTTTGACGTCATATTCGATCTTGATCCTGTCGCCGAAGCGCTTTGACTGGATACGCAGATAGTTCTTTACGATATCGAGCTCAGCCTCAAGAGAAATGTTATCGTTATCCGTCAGATAGTCGGTGATACCCCTGAGGTAATTCGAGAACTCCGCAACGGTCTGAGCCGCTTCCTGCGGAGCGGTGAGGCACTGGTACCTGATGAGCGTCAGCGTGTTGAAGATGAAATGCGGCTTCATCTGTTGATTGACGAGCTTGAGCTTTTCTTCACCTAATCTCTTTTCCTCTTCTACAAGAAAATGTACATAGCTTGTTTCATAGGAGATAAACAGGATGATGACAGAAATTACGATAGCGAGCGTGACAAAGGGCGTTTCGGGATAGAACAGCTTGATAATGATGCCGATCAGGGGGAGCGTCAGGAAGGATACGACAGCCGCTCTCTCGACAAGCAGCATATATTTACTGTATTGCAGCGCTACCGCGAGCGTTGTCAACAGACCCGTTAACCCGATAAAGCTCGGCAACCAGAAGAAATACGGCATACGCATATATCTGCCCATTTCGTCGATACGGTAAATATAAGGATAAAACTCATTGGCGATCAGCAACAGCGCGCCGACGATGAAAACGCCCCATTCTATCAGCTCCCAATACAGCTTGAAGCCGCCGGAGCGCTTGTATATGATCTGGGAAACATATTGCGCCGACAGCGGTATGATCAGAAAGCTGAAAAAATACACGGCAAACGTAGACCATCTCTCGATCGAAAGCGCCGGCTGCGTCGTGTTGCCGCGAAAATAGATCGACGCGCAGTCGCTGATCATCAGCGCCGCCGAGCACAGCAGCGCCAGCATCAGCTTGCGTGAGCCTGACTTGTCAAAATGTCTGGTAAGGAAGATCGTCAGGGCGGCAATCAGGCTAAAAAAAACGCCCCATATTTCAATAGACATATAGATTTCGTTATTTTGTCCCATAGGATTGACCCCTTTCCGCCGCGCGGTGATCCGTTTTTAAAGCAAAAAACACAGGCCGAATCATACAACGCCTGTGCTGAAAAATATTAAACGCAACATAACGGCGTTATCACGTAAATAAAAACAAATTTCCGACCGCCCACCGGGAGCTAAATTGCCTTGGCTCCCTCGTCGACAAACGATCCTTTATTCTGCGGTTAATACTAATTTCTAATCATTCCCTTTAGCATCTATTGCGATATTGCGAAAGCGTTGTAGCAGAAATTTGTATTAATTATACAAAAATCGTATCAGAAAGTCAAGGTACGCCGAAGTTCAGGCACGTGAATCTTTTTTCGTCAATTGATGGAAGCAAAGGCGACAAGATGTCCTTCTGAGGCTGCGCCGAAGCAGCTTAAAGCACATTATCTCATTTTAATATTAACAGCTTTAATCGGTTTTGAAATACTCTGTTAAGGGCATTGCCCTTTGGGGGCGCATTTTTCTGTTTCCGCCCTCACAGCGTGGCTACATTTTTCTCTTGTTTGTAGCTTTATTTACACTTTCCGCTCCAACTGTTGCTTAGGCTACAGAACGTCACGCGATTGCATATAGGCAAAAGGGGAAAGTTATACTATTATAATATTGCAATCAAACGAGAGCTATCATAATCGAACGGCTCGACATCATATCAAAGCAGAAAGGGTTGTGCATCATGAAAAAAAGAACCATCAAAACCAGAATCATTGCAACTGTATTATCTGTCATTACACTTTTTTCCTTGTTCAGCGCATGCGCGACAACCTCTGCTTCGGCACTTGAGATCGACTACAAAAGGATTATCAAAGAAGCAGCGTCCAACGGTGCAGAAAAAGCGATCGACGCTGTCACCGAAGAAGGCATCGTTAACACGGTGCTCAAAAAAGGCGTCAACTTTCTTCTCGGCTTGCTTTTCGACGAAGACGACAACTCTCCCACGATCCAGGATGTGCTTGATAAGCTCGACAATCTTTCAAGCAAGCTCGAGAGCTATCACGACGAAGAGATGAAAAACCTCAGACTCATCAACTCCAACATCGACTCAAAGGACTTCCGCCTTGAAGCGGACAGCATCAGCGACGACTGTCAGGCAGCGGTCAGGAAGATCAGACAGTTCGACGCCAATATCACCACCCCCGGTGAAGGCGTGATCGACAACACCACCTATAAAACCTACAACAAGATTCTTTCCCAGTCCTCCTGCGACCTCTCCGCTCTGGAAAAGAACTTCAACAGAATGGTAGAATATATCAAAGGCGTTCGTTCCTCTACAGATTATCGCTCCGGCTACCGCGTTACCTCCGAGTACCTCATGAACAAGATCCTTGCCAATTACAAAGAGACCGCGCACGACTGGGCGACCTCTCCCGACTTTCTCGAATACCTCAACAACATCAACGAAGAGATCGAGCTCATGGAAGCGAACGTCACACTCGATTACTTCACCATCCTCACCCTCAACAACATGGCTTACAAGGTCAGAGAGTATGAGATCAAGAACGGTATCTACGAGGCAAACGACAACGAGCAGCCCTACGCCTACTTCGAGAGTTTTGCAAAAGACCTGACGGATTCTCTCTCTTCCGTCAACGATATCTACAAGAGCGTTATCGAAGAAAACAACAACAACGGCGACTTCATGCAGGCAACCGCTGAGATCCTTACCCCCGTTGGCGGCAAATGTGTCAAGGGCTTCCACACCCTTGCCGAAGCATGGGCGCAATCCTTTAAGGCGAGCACTAGGTACGTCATCACCCTCAACGGCGACGTCAAAGCAGACGCCAACAAAGGCTTCAACATCGACAATCTCTCCGATACAAACTATGGATTTTGCAACTACGGCGGATTCCACGTCGACCTGGGCAGAACAGTCAGATTCGACCTCAACGGTCATACCCTCGACTGCTCCGCAAACAAAAACACCATCATCTTCGCCATGAACGACAGGGCGAACATAATCGTCACGAACGGTACGATCATCGGCGGCTCGGTAGCTTTTGACGAAATAAACAGAGACCTCAATTCCGTTACTCTGAGAAGCGTGACGATCCGCAACACTGCCAACGCAGCGATCAACCTCAACACCGGCTCCACAAAGAGTCAGTGGCTCGTTATGGACAAATGCAAGGTCGAAAACTGCGGCAGGATCCAAGTCTTTTCCGTCACTGCAAATATCAAGGTCACCAACTCTGAGTTCAATAATCTCAAGTCCGACGTGTCCGGCGGCGCCTTCTACCTGCCCTCTATCAATTACCCCACCTTCGAGAACTGCACTTTCAAAGGCAACAAAGCGATGCAAGGCTGCGGCGGCGCGATCGACGCCAAAAGCGTGATCTGTAAGAACTGTACCTTTGAAAATAACACTTCCGAAAACAGCAACCAATACGGGCCAAAGGGCGCCGGCGGTGCGATCGCAGCAAACGCACTCAAACTTTACGACTGCACCTTCACCGGCAACATGACCAACGATCAGGCGGGCGCTGTTTGGTGCTGCGGCCAAAACTACACTCAGATCATCGAGAGATGCACCTTTGACAACAACAGCTCCAAAAACGTCGGCGGTGCGGTCAGGATCGATCTGATCGACGGAAATGCTCACAGCATCAAGAACTGCACCTTCACCAACAACACCTCCGGCAGAGGCGCTGCCGTCTTGGTCGAAAACTTCTGCGGTCACTGCGATGACATCGCTTACCACTGGGGCAACAGCGGCAGCAACAACCGCTGCACCACCGGTTACGACGCCAGAAAAGTAGTCGCGGAATTCGCATGGGGTCTGAGCGGAGCAAGAAGATAAGTACAACAGACCGGCACAAAAAGATAAAAATATAACAACCGCCCTGTCGATCATTCGGCAGGGCGGTTTTCCGCATTATAACTCCCTTTTGATGCTGTCGATCGCGCCCTTTTCGATGCGGCTGACCTGCGCCTGACTGATCCCGATCTCCTCGGCGACCTCGGTCTGGGTCTTGCCGCGGAAATAGCGCAGGGAGAGGATCCGCTTTTCACGGTCGCTGAGCTTTTTGAGCGCTTCCTTAAAGGCGAGCTCCTCGAGCCAGTCGCGATCGTCGCTCTTGTCCCCCACCTGATCCATCACATAGACGGTGTCGGTGCCGTCGGAAAAGACGGGCTCATATAACGACACGGGTTCGACGATCGCCTCGAGCGCTAAAACAACGCTTTCCTTATCGGTGCCGATCGCGGCGGCGATCTCCTCCACGGTCGGCTCACGGTTGAGCTTCACGGTGAGCTCCTCCTTCGCCTTCATCGCGTGGTAGGCGGTGTCGCGCATCGATCGCGAGACCCGCAGACTGCCGCTGTCGCGCAGATGGCGGCGCAGCTCGCCCATGATCATCGGCACGCCGTAGGTGGAGAAGCGCACATCTAAACTGACGTCGAAGTGGTCGATCGCCTTGATCAGTCCGATCACACCGACCTGAAAGAGATCATCGAGGTTCTCGCCTCTGCCGGTGAAGCGCTGGATCACGCTGAGCACCAGCCGCAGGTTACCGTTGATCATCTCTTCCCTTGCCTTTTTGCGTTCCTTCTCTGTTCCGTCACGCATTTTGAGGAGTAATTCTCGTTTTTGTTCTTCGTTCAATACAGGCAGTCGCGCGGTATCCACGCCGCACAGTTCGACCTTATGATACTGCAAAAAATCCCTCCGCTTCCATACTGCCTATAGTATGGTCACGAAGGGATGCTTTCATTCTGCTAAATCAATTCTCGCCGTCAATATTATTTTCTAAATTAGAAAAATACGCTTCGATCGGGGTGTCGTTGCTCTCTACGGCGCTGAGCTTGCGGGTGATCTGTCGGGTACGCACACCGACGAGCTTATCCAGCTCCTTGTTCGCCTGATCGAGCTTTGTCTGCGTCGCGACAAGCACGGTGTTGAAGGTCTCGAATTCCTTTTTGACCGATCCCAAGAGGTTCCATACCTCCGCCGATCGCTTCTGCACGGCAAGGGTCTTGAAGCCCATCTGGATCGAGTTGAGCAGCGCCGCCATTGTGGAAGGCCCCGCGATATTCACCTTGTAGTCGCGCTGGAGTACCTCGACCATGCCGCGGTTGACCACCTCGCTGTACAAGCCCTCAAAGGGCAGGAACATCACGGCGAATTCGGTGGTGTTCGGCGGATCGATATACTTGTCGCGGATATCCTTCGCCTCGCGGCGGATGGTGTTGATCAGGTTCTTTGCCGCGGCGTCGACCGTCTCCTTGGAGCCGCTGTCATATGCGTCGCGCAGGGCGGCGTAGCTGTCGCCGGGGAACTTGGAGTCGATCGGCAGATAGATGAAGCCGTCGTCGCGCGCGGGCAGCTTGATGGCGAATTCAACCACCTCGCGCGAGCCCTTCTTGGTGGCGACGTTGGTGTCGTACTGGTCGGGGGTGAGGATCTCCTCGAGGATATTGCCGAGCTGGATCTCGCCGACAATGCCGCGGGTCTTGACGTTGGAAAGCACCTTCTTCAGGTCGCCGACGCCGACCGCGAGGGTCTGCATCTCGCCCAGACCCTTGTACACCTGCTCGAGGCGTTCGCTGACCAGCGCAAAGCTGCGGTTCATCTTTTCTTCGAGCGTCTTTTGGAGCTTTTCATCCACGGTGGTGCGCATCTCGGTCAGCTGCTTGTTGTTGTCGTCGCGGATGTCGCTGAGCTTCTGTTCCATCGAGCGGCGGATATTCTCGAGCTTCTGCTCATTCTCGAGTGAGAAGGTTTTTAAACGATCTTCAAAGTGGCCGAGCTTCTCGCTTTGAGAAGCGGAAAAGCTCTGCTGATTGGTCGCGATCATCTCGCCCATATTCTTGACCGAATTCTGGGTGGAGGTGACGACCTCGGTGCGCAGGGCGGCGATCTGTTCGTTCGTATGATTCATCGTCATCTGCGACGTTTTTTCGATCTCCGCACGCAGCTGCGCGATCTCCTCACTGCTGTTATTATTCTTTTTGGGAATAATAACGATCGCGGCGATCACGGCGATAATGCCGATCAGCGCGAGCAGACAGAGGATGACAAATTGGTACATTTCCATCAAAACACCTCATACAAATTGTTGAGGCTATTGTATCACGGAATACCGCATATTGTCAACGGAGAACGATGAGCGGTTGTGCTTTCAGCTTCACATAAGAAAGTGATCTTATCAAACCTTCGGGAGGAGCAAGCCCCTCCCCTACAATAGCCGCTCCTCACTCCGGCGGGTCGTCGGACACGCGTGTCGGCGCCAACCCCTACAGGCTCAGAATATGGTTTCGATCAAGCGGTTACACTCGGGCGGCGAGTAGGTGAAGCGTTCAATGCGACCGCTCGTGATGAAATACTCGGGCACAGTCGGCACATGCGGCTCGCCGAAGTTGTCGATGATGATTAGCTTGATCTTCATTTTCTGCGGGATGATGCTCTTGATGTACACGGCGGCGGTGTCGCCGACATGCAGGTTATCGCGCAGCTCGGCGAGACCCGCCAGATTGGGCATGAGCTCCACAAACGCGCCGTAGTTCTCGATGGAGCGGATCACGCCCGTCACCGTCTCCCCTACCGCAAACCGCGCGGCGTTCTGTGCCCATGTGCCCAACAGCTCCTTGTGGCTCAGGGTCACGCGGTTGTCGGTGATGGTCTTGACCGCGGCATAGACATCCATCCCCACAGAAAAACGCTCGTCGGGGTGCTCGATGCGCGAGACGGAGATCGCGTCGATCGGCATGAGCGCCACCAGTCCGCAGCCGATATCGCAAAAGGCGCCGAACGGCTCCAGATGCGTGATCCGCGCGGGGATCACGTCGCCGACATGAAGGCGGCTGAGATACTGAGCGGCGCATCTTTGCTGGGCGTCGGCACGGGAGAGCACCGCGGTCATGCCGTTCTCTTGACGGACGAACTCCTTGATGACAAAGCACACCGCCCTGCCGACGCGCGAGATCACCGCGATATCGCGCACACTGCCCTCACGGATGCCGAGCGCGCCCTCCTCACGCGGGATCACGCCGCGCATACACGGCAGATCGACCTTTAAGTTATGGTCATGGTCGCATAAGACCGCGCGTGCTTCTAAAATATCGCCGCGCTCCATCGCCGCACGCATATGCTCAAAGGAGCTCAGCGCATTGACGTTTTCCACTGTATCGATTCTCTTTCCCTCGGGGAGAAATGACGTCATGATGTTCCTCCTGATACCGCCGCCGCAAACAACGCAAAGATTTTCTTATGCTCAGACACGGTATGATATTTTATACATGATACAATCTATGACTGAGGGATGGGAGTTATGACTTTATCATTTTTACACACCGAAACAGCCACACAAACGGAAATATTTATCACAACAGGTATTGAAAAACACCATCGTTTCGTATACAATAGAAAGGTAGCCGACTAAAATTTACCAAGATACCGTCGGCAGAAAGGAAACAACTATGAAACGTATTATCGCAATCGTATTGACAGTATTCATGATCGCCGCCGTGTTCGCGGGCTGTAACAAGAAGGTCGGCTCCGGCACCACCTCCGCCGTATCCAAGACGGAATCCAAGGCGGAAACCGCCGAGACCGTAGCGCAAGAAGCAAAATCCACCGATGCGCTGCTGAACATCGACGACGTACCCGCGGCTGATCTGGACAAAGCCGACGCGGAGTATCAGAAGAAGGCGCCCGAGAAGGGTGAAGAGGTCGCGATCCTGCACACCAACTACGGCGACATCTCCTTCAAGTTCTTCCCCGAGGTCGCGCCCAAGGCGGTCAACTCCTTTAAGGCGCTGGCGAAGGATCACCGTTATGACGGCACCATCTTCCACCGTATCACCAAGCCCGAGACCAGCGGTATCGGCGTGGTACAGGGCGGCGACTACACCAACTTCAACGGCACGGGCGGAGTATCTGCCTACGGCAAGGGCTTTGGCCTAGAGGTCTCCGATTATCTGAGCAACATCGAGGGCTCCGTCGCAATGGCGCGCAGCCAGGACCCCAACTCCAACGGCTCGCAGTTCTACATCAACTCCACCAACAACAATAGCCTGGACGGTCAGTATACCGTATTCGCGCAGGTATACGAGGGCATGGACGTCGTCGGTAAGCTGGCAAAGGTACAGACCGGTCAGAACGACAAGCCCGTCAAGGACGTCATTCTGCAAAGCGTAGAGATCGTTGAATATTCTAAATAAGAATAATGAAGCGAACGCTATCCATTGTACTGTGTATCATATTGATTGCCGCGCTCACAGCCTGCGGCAAAAAGGAGGCAAATAACATGGTTCTGTCCGGCGGTTACACCACCATCGAAGAGATCCCCGCGGCGAAAACCGATATCCCCGCGGATTATCAGAAGGCAGCCCCGCAGTCGGGCGATACCGTCGCGATCCTGCACACCAACAGGGGCGACATCAGCATGCGCTTCTTCCCCGAGGTTGCGCCGATCGCGGTCAACAACTTTATCGCGCTGGCAAAGGCAAATAAGTTCAACAACACCATCTTCCACCGTGTGATCAACAACTTTATGATCCAGGGCGGCGATTATACCAACTTCAACGGCACGGGCGGCGCGTCGGTCTACGGCAAGGAGTTCAAGCTCGAGACCAACGCCAATGTACACAACTGTGCGGGCTCCGTCGCAATGGCAAACCGCGGTCCCGACACAAACGGCTCGCAGTTCTACATCAATCAGGTCGACAACAACTACCTCGACGGCAGCTACACCGTGTTCGGTCAGGTATACGACGGCATGGACACCGTCAACACCATCTGCGGCGTGCAGACCAACATGATGGATAAGCCGCTCAATGACGTTGTCATCGACAGCATTGAGATCAAAACATATTAAGAACTGAAAACTGAAAACTTAAGATTGAAGAATGAAGAATTAATGTATCTCGCTGACGCTCGATCAATTAATGCAATCCCTCAGTCCTTTATCGGTTTGAGCCCTCCTAGCGGAGGCAGCAGACCCATTTGTCCGCAATGCGGACATTTCCCCTAGCAGGGGAATCTCCTTTACCAAAGGGAGCCTTAAGGATTGGGTGCGGGTATCCCGCCCTTCATTATTCATTTTTCAGTTTTCAATCTTCAGTCTTAAGTACCATGGAATGGAGAACCCTATGGAACGACCCGTCATCGCTATTATGTATGACTTTGATAAGACCCTGTGCACCAAGGATATGCAGGACTACGGCTTCATCCCGAGCCTCAGTATGCATCCCAAAGAATTCTGGCACAAAGCCAATGAGTTCGGCTCCGGTGCGCAGATGGACGGCGTACTCGCCTATCTGTATACGATGATCGAGGAGAGCAAGCGCAAGGGACAGCCCCTCACGCGTGAGAAGCTGATCGACTGCGGCAAGGACATCGTGCTGTATGACGGCGTCAAGGACTGGTTCGACCGCATCAACCTCTACGGCGCGGCGCAGGGCGTACAGATCGAGCACTATGTCATCTCATCGGGGCTCAAGGAGATCATCGAGGGCTCCGGAATCGCGGACAAATTCACCAAGATCTTCGCCTGCGAATTCCTCTATGATGAAAACGGCTGTGCGCTGTGGCCGAAAACTGCCGTCAACTACACCAACAAAACCCAGTTCGTTTACCGCATCAACAAGGGCGTGCTGGATATCGCGAATGACGTTGATCTCAACCGCTCCATGCCCGACGACTCCAAGCGCGTTCCCTTCACCAACATGATCTATATCGGCGACGGTCTCTCTGACGTGCCGTGCATGAAGATGATGAAGGCATACGGCGGCTGTGCGATCGCGGTATATCAGGACAACAACAAGAGCAAGGTCGAGGAGCTGCTGATGGGCGACCGCGTGGACTTCATCTTCCCCGCCGACTACACCAAGCAAGGCAGGCTCGACAAGACCGTGCACAACCTGATCAAGAAAATGGCGATCAGCGACGAGCTGGTAAAGGAGAATGCGAGACAGCTCAGAGAATTAGGAGTGAGGAGTTAGGAGTTAGGAGTTCCGGTCACTCGCTTCGCTCGAACAATTCTATATAAAAATGACACGCTTGCGGTTCGTTAAATGAACCTGCAAGCGTGTTTTTTATTTGGTGAGTTTACTACGGAATGAATCCTTGCAATTTTTTTATTAATCAGGTGCGGACAACGTCCGCCATAAACTCCTAACTCCTCACTCCTAACTCCTCACTATAACTTGTTGATCCTTCCTCTGTTCTTCACCGCTCTGCGGATATCGAGGACGACGATGACAAGAGTGGAGATAATGACCAGAAGCAGGATCACGCCGACCGCCCATACCGCGGCGGGATTGACCGTCTTTTTCTCGACCGTGTTGACCTCGGCGGACGCGGAGCACGCTTCGACAAAGCGCTTCTGCATATAGACGTAGATATCGTCGTCGATATTGGAGAAGGTGTAGCATTTGTCGAGGTATTCCTGCGGCGGATTGAACAGCTCGCTCGAGAGCATATCCTCGTCGATCAGCTCGAGCGCGCCCGTGTTCGGCGTACCGTAGGCGATGTACTCCGAATTGGCGGCAGCGATCCGCGGCTCGCACATGAAGTTGATAAACAGCTCCGCGTTCTCCTTATTCTTGCAGGTCGCGGGGATGCACATCGCGTCGCTAAAGAGGTTGGAGCCCTCCTCGGGCAGGCAATAATCGAGCTTCTCGTTATTGAGCATCATAGTGTAGATATCACCCGCGTAGTAGGTGCAGATGCCGCTCTGGTTGCCCTCCATCTCGGTGAACACCTGATCCATGACGTACTTTTTGAGCACGGACTTCTGCTCGATCAGCTTGTCGGTCGCGCGGTCGATATCCTCACGCGTAAAGCTCTTCGCGCCCGGATCGATCGGCGGGTCGCACAGCTGCATCGCGATCGCCATCGCGTCACGCGAGTTGTTGAACATCAGGATGCCGTCGTCCTTATACTTGGGATCCCACAGATCCTTGAAGCCCGTGACGGAGCCTTCCTTGATCATATCGGTGTTGTAGCCGATCGCGACAAAGTTCCATGAATACGGCACGCTGTACTCATTGTCGGGGTCATACGCCATATTCTTGAA
>OCVV011316761.1_pt1 | contig 13325 bp, 12 predicted proteins | sample 1539721 | NCBI WGS metagenome assembly OCVV01 (sample SAMN02144230, study PRJEB22623) | gut metagenome | biome: sheep rumen | host: Ovis aries | place: New Zealand
CGTGAGGCTGATGAGTTCATTCAGGCTGGCGTGGTGAAGGTCAATGGTGAGATTGTGACAGAGCTCGGCACAAAGGTGAAGCGTTCCGACGAGGTTCACTTCCACGACCAACTTATCAGCATCGAGAAGAAGGTCTATATCCTCCTGAACAAACCTAAGGACTATGTGACCACGAGCGACGACCCGCAGAACCGCAAGACCGTGATGGACCTTGTGAAGGGTGCTTGCCGCGAGCGCATCTATCCTGTAGGCCGTCTCGATCGCAACACGACTGGCGTGCTTCTCCTTACGAATGATGGCGAACTGGCAACTAAGCTGACACATCCAGGCTTCATGAAGAAGAAGATATATCACGTCTATCTCGACAAGAACGTAACCGCTGCCGACATGAAGCAGATTGCCGACGGCATCGAGCTCGAGGACGGAGAAATCCATGCAGACGCTATCGAATATGCAAGCGAGACTGACCGCAAGCAGGTGGGCATCGAGATTCACAGCGGCCGCAACCGTATCGTTCGCCGCATCTTCGAGCACCTTGGCTACAAAGTCATCCGCCTCGACCGCGTTTACTTTGCTGGCTTGACGAAGAAGAACGTCCGTCGTGGTGACTGGCGCTTCCTCACGGAAAAGGAAGTGGATATGCTTCACATGGGAGCGTTTGAGTAATTCATAATTCTCAATTCATAATTCATAATTAATATGAAAAGAACAAAAGTTATTGATGCTCTGAAGAGCACAGCATACGGATCGGACATCAACGTCAAGGGTTGGGTTCGCTCGAAACGCGGAAGCAAAGGCATCTTCTTTATTGCCCTGAACGATGGTTCGACCATTAAGAACGTGCAGATTGTGGGCGACGAGGCTAACTTCGATGAGGAGACCTTGAAGCGCATCACGACTGGTGCCTGCCTGAGTGTAGTTGGCAAACTCGTGGAGAGCCCTGCAGCAGGTCAGGCAAGCGAGATTCAAGCCACAGGTATCGAGATTCTTGGCGACTGCGACAACACCTATCCTCTGCAGAAGAAGGGCGCCAGCTGGGAGTTCCTGCGTAGCGTAGCACACCTGCGTCCCCGCACGAATACCTTCGGAGCCATCCTGCGCATCCGTCACAACATGGCGATGGCTATCCATACGTACTTCCACGAGCACGGCTACTTCTACTTCCACACACCGCTCATCACGGCAAGCGACTGCGAGGGAGCCGGCAACATGTTCCAGGTCACGACCAAGAACCTCTACGACCTGAAGAAGGACGAGCAGGGCAAGATTATCTACGACGACGACTTCTTCGGCGAGCAGACTTCCCTGACTGTCAGCGGTCAGCTCGAGGGTGAGCTTGGCGCAACAGCCCTCGGAGCCATCTACACCTTCGGTCCGACGTTCCGCGCCGAGAACTCCAACACGCCTCGACACCTTGCCGAGTTCTGGATGATAGAGCCAGAGGTTGCTTTCCTCGACCAGGAAGAGCTGATGGACCTCGAAGAAGACTTCATCAAGTACTGCGTAAAGTGGGCACTCGACAACTGCAAGGACGACCTCGAGTTCCTGAACAAGATGATCGACAAGACGCTTATTGAGCGCCTCGAAGGCGTGCTGAAGGAAACCTTCGTTCGCCTGCCCTATACCGAAGGCATCAAGATCTTGCAGGAGGCAAAGCAGAACGGCAAGAAGTTCGAGTTCCCCTGCGAGTGGGGCGACGACCTTGCCAGCGAGCACGAGCGCTACCTCGTGGAGGAACACTTCAAGAAGCCCGTCATCATGACCGACTATCCGCGCTCGTTCAAGTCCTTCTACATGAAGCAGAACCAAGAGACGGCCGACGGCGGCAGCATCGGTTACAAGGGCGCCGTAGCACCTGGTCCCACCATGCAAGGCACCGATGTCCTCTTCCCGTCTATTGGCGAGATCATTGGTGGTTCCGTTCGTGAGGAGAGCTACGACAAGCTGATGGCAGAGGTGGACCGTCGTGGTATGGACCTGACGCACCTGTGGTGGTACCTCGATACCCGCAAGTACGGCAGCTGCCCGCACGCAGGCTTCGGTCTTGGCTTCGAGCGTCTCATCCTGTTCGTCACAGGTATGCAGAACATCCGCGACGTCATTCCCTTCCCCCGCACACCAAGGAACGCCGAGTTCTAAATCACGAATAACGCTTATTTCGCCAATTGAGATTTACTCATATGACAATGGAATAAGCGGATTAAGCAGAGAAAACAATCGATTAAGGGCGTGTCTGTAGTCATTCAGACACGTCCTTTTTCTTATTTTCACGCATGAAGTTGATTGCACGTACATGTATATGCAATTGCATTTACATGTACGTGCAATTGCATATACATGTACCTGCAATCAATACGACGTGTCGTGTCAAGCAATTCATCATGTCGAAAAGACAAATTCGACACGTCTTCTCCTGCAATCATTTACGATTAAAGGGATGCACCCTTCGTTCATTATATAATAAATATACTGATACTTTAATTACAAAATATAGGGATTTGTACCGACATTTTGTCGTGCTCTCAGTCATTTTGTCGTGCTTCGATGGCTTTGCACAGGATTTGTTGAATATGGGTGAAAGGAGAATAATGCTATGATACAGAATCCAAATCAACAACAAGAAGAGAAGAGCCTGCAGAAGTATGCTCGCAACCTCGTTGACGAGGCTAGGGCAGGGAAGCTCGACCCCGTCATCGGACGAGACGACGAGATACGTCGCGTGCTGCAGATTCTCTCGCGAAGGACAAAGAATAACCCTATCTTGATAGGTGAACCAGGCACGGGTAAGACTGCTATAGTCGAGGGACTTGCCCACAGAATCCTGCGTGGAGATGTGCCCGAGAACCTGAAGAATAAACAACTCTACAGCCTCGATATGGGTGCGCTCGTGGCCGGTGCTATGTATAAGGGCGAGTTCGAGGAACGTCTGAAGAGTGTCGTCAAGGAAGTGACCGAGAGTCAAGGCGGCATCATCCTCTTCATCGACGAGATTCACACCCTCGTTGGTGCCGGTAAGGGCGAAGGTGCGATGGACGCTGCAAACATCCTGAAGCCTGCTCTGGCCCGTGGTGAGATGCGAAGCATCGGTGCCACTACGCTCGACGAGTACCAGAAATACTTCGAGAAAGACAAGGCGCTGGAACGCCGATTCCAGACCGTCATGGTCGATGAGCCCGACACGCTCTCCAGCATCAGCATCCTGCGAGGCCTGAAGGAACGCTACGAGAACCACCACAAAGTGCGCATCCAGGACGACGCCGTCATTGCTGCCGTACAGCTCTCGCAACGTTACATCACCGAACGTTTCCTTCCCGACAAAGCCATCGACCTGATGGACGAAGCCGCTGCAAAACTCCGTATGGAGCGCGACTCCGTGCCTGAGGAACTCGATGAGATCAGCCGTCGTCTTGCTCAGCTCGAGATTGAACGCGAGGCCATCCGTCGTGAGAGCAAACAAGACCCCAAGCTTGCGGGTATCGAGAAAGAGATAGCCGACCTGCGAGGGCAGGAGAAAGAGATGCGTCAGCAGTGGGAGAACGAGAAGCATCAAGCCGACCAGGTTCAAACCCTGAAGGACAGCATCGGGCAGCTCCGTAGAGAAGCTGAACAGGCTGAACGCGACGGCGATTATGCTAAGGTTGCCGAGATTCGCTACTCGAAGCTGCCAGAACTCGAGAAGCAACTCAAGGAAAGTTCTTCTGTCAGCAATAAGTTATTGAGGGACGAAGTCACTGCCGATGATATAGCTGATGTCGTGAGTCGTTGGACCGGCATTCCCGTCACGAAGATGCAGACCAGCGAAACCGAGAAGCTGCTTCATCTTGAGGAAGAACTCCACAAGCGTGTTGTCGGTCAGGAAGAAGCCATCGCTGCCGTAAGCAATGCCGTGCGCCGTAGTCGAGCTGGTTTGCAAGACCCGAAACGGCCTATCGGAAGCTTCATCTTCTTGGGTTCGACTGGCGTGGGCAAGACGGAACTGGCAAAGGCACTGGCTGAATACCTCTTCGACGACGAAACGATGATGACGCGTATCGATATGAGTGAGTATCAGGAGAAGTTCAGCGTGACCCGTCTGATAGGTGCGCCTCCAGGATACGTCGGTTATGACGAGGGCGGTCAGCTCACCGAGGCCGTTCGAAGGAAACCATACCAGGTCGTGCTCTTCGATGAGATAGAGAAAGCGCATCCCGATGTCTTCAACACCCTGCTGCAAGTACTCGACGATGGCCGTCTGACGGATTCGAAGGGTCGAACCGTCAACTTCAAGAACACCATCATCATCATGACGAGCAACCTGCTGACAGGCGCAGACCTCGACAAAGGAGAGCAAGATGTGCGCGACATGCTGGTACAGCGTGGCATTCGTCCCGAGTTCCTGAACCGAATCGACGAGATTATCGTCTTCCATCCCCTCAACTGGGGCGAAGTGAAGCAGATTGTCCGTCTGCAGGTTGAGGGAGTTCAAAGGATGCTTAAAGAGAATGGCTTGACTTTGGAGGTAAGCGATGAAGCCATCGACTTGCTTGCTAACGAAGGCTACGATCCAGACTTCGGAGCCCGTCCCGTCAAGCGAGCCATCCAGCGCCTCCTGCTCGACGACCTCTCGAAGGAACTCCTTGCAGGCCGACTTGACCGCAATCGTCCCATCAAGGTCGATGCCAAAGAAGGCAAGCTGACGATGGAATAAATGGAACAATAAATGAATGAAGCCGAGAGCAAACGCCCTCGGCTTCATTGTTTATTGCCAATTAAGATTTAGAGCTTAATCTTGTCGGCTGCGCCCTGAATGGCTTCGTTTGTCTTAGCTTTGCCTTCTTCTACAGCCTTTGCACCTGCATTGGCAGCATCGTTGACAGCCTTCTGGCCTGCGCTGACTGCATCGTTGACAGCACCCTGAGCAGCGTCAGCAGCTTCGTTTACAGCGCCTTCAACCTGTTCCTGAGCGGCTTCTGCAGCATCCTGAGCGGCATCCTCGGCAGCCTCTTGGGCAGCGCCTGGCATTGCAGCCACCTTGTCGATAACGGCAGTCAGAGGAGTTACGTCGATGTTGAAGCCCTTCAGAGCCTCGGCGTTCTCTTCAACGAAAGCCTTGATCTTAGCTGCATACTCAGTAACCTTCTCAACGTTACCAGCGTCAACCAGACCAGCCAGCTGAGTCTGAACAGTCTCCAGAGCTGCTGTGATAGCTGTTGCATCACCAGCCTGTACCTTTTCTGCGAGTGCACTTACGACTGCTTCGGGAGTAGCCTTCTCGAAGTCGAGAGCCTCTTCAGCTGTGTTAGCCTTGTTACAGCCAGTCAGACACATTACAGCAATTGCTGCCATTGCAAATAACTTTTTCATACTTGTTTAATTTAATTGTTAATAAATAAGTTAACTGTGGTTTAATTATTATCGGTTATAGGATATTGACGGGTCGATGTACATGTCTTCTTGATTGCGTCTGAGGACGTTCCCCTGAATGGTGATGTCGCAGAACTCGCCTGTTCCGTCGAAGCCCTTGACGTTGCTTGCCGGACAGATGTAGATGCCCCAGCGGTTGTCGAGCAGTTGGTTACCGCTGATGAGGACATCGCTCATGAAGTAGTTACCATAGAAGCCGGCTCCAGCATTGCCGTAGGACAGGTTGTCGAGGATGCTGATGTGTCGGGCTCCTTGAATGCTTATGCCATGGTTGCGGCCGTTCCTGACGATATTCCCTCGAATGATTTGTCCTTTTCCTTCGGTCATCGGCTTACGTCCGTTTACTCCGTTTCCGAAGCGCGACTGGTCTTCTACGAAGATGCCATTGTTGCCACAATTCACGCAGATACAGTTTGTTATGATGAAGTTCTCGTCATCGTATCCACGCAGTCCGATGCCGATGCCGCTACCGCCACCTTTTCCTTCCGTCCATAGGCGGCCGCCTTCGATGACGCGTACATTATTTATATATACGCGATTGAGGAAATCAACTCCCAGGGCAGTGGCTGGCGTCCCGCGCAGGACGAGGTCGTCGAAGATTGCATCAGTCAAGGGACGGATGTTGAAAGCCTTGCAATTGGTGGAGTATGAGGTAGGCTTCATCTCATAACCATCTACGGTGAAATGCTCGAAGCGAACGCCTTCGATGGCAGGAAACTCCCCTTGCTTTGTACTTTCACCAATGAACAGCGACCAGTTCGTCGTGCCAATCATTTTGAGAACAGTACTCTGAACGGATACACCTTGCAGGGAAACATTTGAGCGCCATCTGATTGTGCTGCGGAAGATGTACTCGCCCGATGAGAGCTGAATAGTGCCGCCGCCTTCGGAATGCACTTTATCAACAAGAGACTGCAAACGTTCGGAGTTGTCCCACATCTGGGGAGCCACAAAGAAATCGGACGCCTCATAGACCGTGGCATGAAGCTGACCGACAAGAAGCAACAGGCAGAAAAGCAACTTACTTGTCTTCTGACTTGCCGTCAGAGCACTAAAAGAGCGCAAGAACATGTTTACTTGTTGGGTTATCAAGTTTAATAGCTTTTCCGCAGCGAATTTACATTTATTATATGATATGCGCAAAAGTTTTAAGAAGAAAAATGCCATTCAGGCTTGAAAGTTACGAAAATTATGCTTATTTTTGTGCTCAAATTATGCAAAAAGTCACAAATCCTCTCGTTTGGCTCGCACGTTTCCGTCATCGCAAAGGTTATGGCGTGCACAGTCCTTTTGCCTTCCGCTTCATCACGGATGTCATATACGAGTCGCATCCCTATTATGGCTATGCGTTGCTCGACCGCGGACTGCCTCTTTCGATGCGACTGAGGGTGCGAAGAGGGTTGCATCTCTTGCTTCGCATTGCCAATCATCTTCAACCATCTACCATCGTGCTTCCACGGGATGCTTGGTGGGAGAAACGCTATTTGAAGTGCGGTTGCAAGAATGCCAACATACAATGCGGATGGCAAGAGGGAGAGGTGAGCATGTGCTTGCTGAGAGAACCTTGCGATGAGGCTCTTGAGCATCTGGGAGAACATTCTGTGCTTCTCCTCGATAACCTGCATCTCCATCGCGATTGGTTTAAGAGCATCCCATCAGTAGTCAGCTTCGACCTCTATGACTTCGGAATAGCATTTTTCGATAAACAATATAATAAACAATACTATAAAGTGAATTTCTGATGAAGGTATATACTAAGACTGGCGACACAGGAACGACGTCCCTTGTAGGCGGAAAGCGCGTTCCCAAGGATTGTGCCCGACTGGAGAGCTACGGAACCATTGACGAACTGAATGCTCAAGTCGGCCTCTTGTTGACTTACGTGAGCGAACCTGTGGACAGAGAAACGCTCATAGGCATCCAGAACAACCTTTTTGTGATTGGCGCTCAGCTCGCTACAGAGGCTCCTCAAGTGCCATCCGTCATCATTACTTCCGTTGACGTAACAAAGTTGGAACAAAGCATTGACGCGGCTTCTGAAGGCCTTCCGAAGTGGCGGGGCTTCACCCTTCCCGGAGGGTGCAGGCCGGCAGCACTGGCTCATGTCTGCCGTACCATTTGTCGCAGAGCAGAACGTCGCATCCTTACCCTCAATTCATCGGAAGAAGTTGCCCCAGAACTCCTTGCATACGTCAACCGATTGAGTGATTATTTCTATATTCTTGCACTTCGCCTCAATTTTTTGCAAGGAACAGAAGAAATTTTATGGCATAAATGATTGCAGTTTCAAAAAATGTAGTATCTTTGCAAACCAAAAACAAAAAAACACTAAAGAGAATACTATGTACTGGACATTGGAATTAGCTTCAAAACTGGAAGATGCACCTTGGCCTGCAACCAGAGAAGAACTGATAGACTACGCAACTCGCAGTGGTGCACCCCTCGAAGTTATAGAGAATCTGACTGAAATGGAAGATGAAGGCGAAGTTTACGAAACGATAGAGGACATTTGGCCTGACTATCCTACTAAGGACGACTTCCTCTTCAACGAGGATGAGTATTAGAGAGTAGTATCTCTATTAATTTATTTAATATCAGCGAGATAAACAATGATCATTTGTTTGTCTCGCTGATGTTTTATGGCTTGTAATAGTCTGATTTGTTTGTCCCAATTACAGCAAATAGCTTATTATGTAGGCTATTATTGAGTAATAGGTAGTCAATTAAGAGGTAATTCCTCATATAAAGGTTCGTTTTTCAATATCTTCAAAGCCTTCTCTTGCCACGTTTTGCTGACGAAATAAGGCGCATGGGCCATTTTCGTGTGGAGGTTGCGTATGTTGATGTTATAAGGATAGGCCAGCATGCAGCAACGCTCTCTGATGTCCACCGCCATGTGGTCGCGGTCTAAGTCATAAAACACGTTGCCAATGACTTTCGCACGCTTGGTATATTTCATTGCAATGGGACAATTGTCCAAAATATAGTAGTAATCATCCCGTCGGTGCCCGAAGAAGTCAATACCGGCAATAAACGTTGCACCGCTATAGTCCTTTCCGTTACACATTCTCGCTCGGGTTATGCCGCCCTCCGAAATCATGTCTGCCTCCATGAGTGCAGTGGCTTTCACTACGTCACCTGTAAATATCTTCTGCCCTTTGTCGTCTTGATAGCCTGTGTAGACGCCGGCAAATATGACGGGAAAGATTTTGATGTCGCCGAAGATTTCCAAAATCTCCAACGAGCCTTCAAGTTCAAAGTCGTTTAGCGTAAGGTATTCCTTTTGCGTCTTCCGTTGTGACCAGTAATACATGCGGTCGTGATAGAAGAACAGGTCGCAGACGTAAGTGTAGCCGAAGCTCCCGTCGTCGTTGATAAATCTGACTTCCACGTCCTCGCCGAAATGCCGAATATCGTCGTCGCTGCCCGATATGCATACCTCCAAGAACTGCTCGCACATCTGCTTCAGTTCTTCCAGACTCACTACTTTTGCTTTCATAACTCATTCCCTTTACTTGATTGATGGTGCAAAGGTAATGAGTCATGTGGCAAAAACGTTGCACAGTAGAGATTAAGTTTGTTTGAACTGAAAACCTGCTCGGTTGTGTCTTTCCCTCAACTCTGAGTTGAATCTTTAGCCACTAACCTTTCAACATCCTTAATGAACCTATCTATATCATCAATAATTATAGAAGTTATGTGTTGGCGATAGTTATCATCAATAAGTTTGAATGTCGCATCAACATGAATATCCCATGAGTTAAATTTCTCGTTTTCATTGACTGATGGGTATCTCCAAATATGCCAATTCTCATCATCTTCGTAACAGCTATCGTTTGTGACCAGTTCCTTAAAAGCCTGTACATATTGCTTTGATGTCTTTTTATCCTTTTCTACACCAAAATAGAACCATTCATCATTATACTCTTCAATTCTAATAATAAAAGGATGCGCTGCTTTTATGCCAATCACAAGTGCCGCATTCTTCTGTTTCCTATTGCTACCGTGAACTATTTCCGTAAAGTTCTCGTCCGTCGGTCTCTGAGTTACCTCATACCCTTGTTTCTCTAAGGCATCAGCCAGGCCATTCCAAAAGTCGGCAATAGTATGCCAATGCAAATGATTTACATTGTCAATGAGGAGTTTCGCACTCTCTAAATTGCTTTTTGACTCACCAATCAATTTCTTTATTTCGATTCGCTCTTCTATATCTACGTTGTTTGTCATATCATCTATCAGTTTAATGTATTGTAAAATGGTTTCGCGCTGGAAGGGTTTGTTGTAAACAAACTGCATACAACCTTGTAGCCAGCTTTTAATTTCATTTGGGTAGGAAATACACTGAACCTTCTCACATAGCTGTGGATATTTCTTACAGGTAGAAACACTTTCGGGAGATGGCTCATGCCCATCAAGACTCAGATAAAATACTTCTATATTGGTTTCTGGAATCTTTTCGTCCTCTATTACTGTTCTATAATACTTCTCTAACTGCCCTTCGTCAGTATGATTACTGTCAGAAGCATATATTTTGTTCTCAACAATAACTGCATTCTTTGTTGTTTTATCTATCAGCAAGATGTCAATATCGTGCAACTCTTTATGAATCTCCAATGAGTCTTGTTTGTATTGAAATTTGCTGTCAAGAGTTTTTAGAAAGGTATTCAGATAGTAATATTCATTACCCGTTTTGAAACTTAACAACGAGTAAATGAATTGAGAATGTAAATAGACTTCATCTGATGTGTCAAACATTGCAGAGAAGACATTGAACTGGTCTTTTTGCGCCTCAATATCCTCATACTTCTTCCTGATAACATCAAGTTTCTCAAGGAAGTTTCTTAAACGATTTGTTTTCTCATTTATCATATAAAAAGGGACTATTTATTCAGTATACTATAAGACATTTCATTCTCCTTTACAAGCCAAGGATTCAACAATCTTTTTATAAACATCATTCTCAAAATTACCCGGCGTTATATATTGGCTTCTACTCCTTGGCTTTCTTCGCCAAATCTTATCGTCTGAACACTCAATCTCTTTTAGAAGTCTGTCCCAACGATAAGAATCTCTCATAATAAGAAAACGCACATCTTCTTTTTTCGAGATATAGCTAACCAATTTCTTCAAAAAGCCGTAGGAACCCTCTTCATTTAACGGTAAAGAGATTTTTGCTGTTACTGAGCTATATCCACAATACTCTATGAGTGCTACCTGCCTGTAAAAGACTTCTTCATTTATCTGTCCGTTCTTTTTTTCAACATCTTCTTTCAATTGCCTCAACATCTTTACCCAGTACCAATCACCCAATATGTTCACAGCGTCCTTACATGAGATAGGACACCCATCTTCTGTTTCTTCTTCTGGCAAGAAAGCTTCTGCTTCTAATCGAAGTGTTTTTGCCTTGTAGTTAATAAGTTGCCGGCGTACAGCCTCATTTGTTTGCAAAAGTTTTGCCAAGGTCTCATTGACTTCTGGAACATAGCCTGGATTAAGACTTAGAATGATAAGGCGAGCTTTGAGGGGATTTCCCCACCATGGTTCAGCAGGGATTTTTGTTATAATCTCATCTGACGTATCTTTAACTTTTTGGTTGTAATCGTCTACTACTTTATAATCACCTGCACAGACATAGTTGTTTTGGTCTCCATACAAGCATTCCAAGTTGTTTGGGTCGTACATCGCTGCAACATATTCCCATGGATTTTCCATTCCAAATAATTCTTTTGTATTCATAATAGGCATTTATTATTATGCTGCAAAGTTAGAGAATTCTTTTTGCAAAAGCGTTGCACAGTCTCGAAGAATTTATTACTTTTGCACAAAAACAGTTGAAAGCTATGGCAAAATACTTGTTAGCACGTTATATCTGGGAGGTCAGCACCATCTATCGCGCCCGCCGCATCACGCTGAAAGAACTGAACGAGATGTGGTGCGACTCACCTTATTATGATGGAAAAGATATTCCAAGGAGAACGTTCGACTATCACCGCAAGGAAATAGAAATGCTGTTTCAGGTGAACATCGTCTGCGACAAGCATGACAACACATACCGCATAGAGGACGATTCTGCCTTTCGCAATGGCGAAGTGCGCCGCTGGCTTCTCAATAACTTCTCGATGACCAATGCCATCCGTGAAGCCAGAGACCTTGAGGATTGTATATCAATAGAACCTATACCGTCGGCAGAGCCTTATCTGTCCGTAGTCTTGCAGGCTCTGCGAGAGCATAAGGTGCTCCGTATGACCTACCAGAGTTTTGAGCTCGACACGCCCTCTGCTTATGAATTGATGCCATACGCCGTGAAGCTGTTTCATCTGCGTTGGTATGTCATAGGTATGACCACGGATAGGGATGGCGTGCTCATCTTTTCCCTGGACCGTATTCATTCGCTGGCCATCACGGGGCAGAAGTACAAATATCCCAAGTCGTTCAATGTACATGATTATTATCGCGACTCTTTCGGCATTATCATCGAAAACGGGATTCAGTGTGAACGGGTGCGGTTGAAGGTGATGAACAATCAAGCCAAGTATTTCCGCTCGCTCCCTCTGCACACTTCGCAGAAAGAAATAGAGACCACCCCCAGTTACTCGGTTTTTGAATATCGCTTGAAGCCTACATACGACTTTGAGCAAGAGATATTATCGCATCGGGAAGATGTTGAAGTATTGGAGCCGCAGGCACTTCGAAACAACATCATTGAGAGCATCAGAAAGATGGCTGATTTATATAACAATAAGGGCTAAAAACAAGAACAGAAGTATGTGCTTTTTTGAACTTGTAAAGAACAGATATAGTTGTTTTTGTGAGTTCTCATACAATAATAAACATTTGTTTGTCCATTTTGCTTTGTAATCGTCCTATATCGCCTCAGATGTCGCGGTTTATTTGGCTAAAAATAGTTAACGGAGATACAAATGACTGATAATCAATATAAAATCAACGAAAACGAGTTTTCAACGAAGACGAATATTAAGACTTATTGAAATAAAAAGGTAAGCGAGGTATGATTTCTCATGCCTCGCTTTTTTATATTGGTTAGTATGGTTGCCTATCTCTGCTTCCTGAATATCTGCTTCATCGTCTCTGGGTCGAGTGGCAGCATGAGTGGCAACCTCAGGCTCTTCACCATGTGGAGGGTGCCCTGCTTGTACTTCTGGAAGTGGGCCGACTGGATATGACTCTGGTACGCTTCCTGAGAAGCATAGATTTCAAGGATGCGAATCTGCGTGGAGTCCTCAGCACTTTGCATGGGGAACAGACAAACGACGCCAGGCTCGCGTTCCATACTCAAACGGTCTACCTCGTTGGCAAACGCCAAGTACTCCTTCAGGTACTGCGGATAGACCTCTATTTCGCTGATACGGACTAACATGTCTTGAGCAAATGATGTTGTGGCAAATAGCATGGAGATAAGCGCAAACCAAAACCCCTTCATAGGCATTACGTTATTTCATATACTGATTGAAGAACTCGGCGAGCGTGTCCCATGGAATCATGTTCTTTGGCTCGCCTTTACCTTTCAGTTCAGTGTAGCCTCCGTCGTAGAGGTCACAATGCGAGGCTTCGGGAATGATGAGCAGTTGCTTGTTCTCTGGGTTGGGATTGGGCTCTCCTACGAACTTGTAACCCTCAGCCTTACCATCTACCATATAGTGATAAGCTGCTTCGCCGAAGTAGCGCGAATGAGCTTCAGCACCATGCATCACGAGGACTGCAGAGCGAATCTCGTTGATGTAGTAGAGGAAACGGCTGTTCAAATAGGCTTGTGTACCGATAACACGCCAGCCGTCGTTCGAGTTGCCCGAGCGTTTGTGATAGCCACGAGTGGTCTTGTAATAGTCGTAGTAGTCCTTTACGAACTGAGGCGCATCATCGGGTAGGGGATCAATGACTCCACCAGCCATCGCCATTGGGTC
>OCVV012826614.1_pt1 | contig 13323 bp, 9 predicted proteins | sample 1539721 | NCBI WGS metagenome assembly OCVV01 (sample SAMN02144230, study PRJEB22623) | gut metagenome | biome: sheep rumen | host: Ovis aries | place: New Zealand
GGGCGTGAGCCTGATCTTCATCATGCTGCTCTTGTACCTGTGTTTCGGCGAACCGATCACGCCGATGAAGATGATCGGAACGGGTATCATCGTGGTGGGCATCGCCCTATACGCCAAGGCATAATTATGGGATATCTCTTAGTCGTTATAAGTACCCTTATGGGAGCTGCAAGCCAGATGATGCTTAAGCGCAGCGCGCAGCAGCGGTACGCGTCCTGGTGGCGCGAATATATCAATGGTTGGGTCATTGGCGGCTACAGCATTATGGTGCTTAGTCTGGTGGTGAATCTCCTGGCGATCCATTTGGGAGTATTGGCACAGGAGGTCAGCATCATCGAGTGTATCAACTATCTCCTGATTCCACTGGGAGCGTGGTGGATATTCAAAGAGCCCATTACGAGACGTAAGATGATCGCCATCGGAATAATTATTGTTGGAGTAATAGTATTTTTCTTATGATAAATTTTAATCAACCTCATCTCACGGGCAAGGAAGCCCATTACATGTACCAAGCCGTATATAACGGCAAGTTGTCCGGAAACGGAGAGTTTACGAAGAAATGTCAGCAGTTCTTTGAGACCCGCTATGGCTTTCGTAAGACCTTGCTCACTACCTCCGGCACCGACGCCTTGGAGATGTGCGCTATGTTGTGCGACTTGAAGCCGGGTGACGAAGTGATTGTGCCGTCTTATACCTTCGTTTCTACGGCGCTGGCTTTCCTGCGCGAAGGAGCGAAAGTGGTCTTTGCGGACTCGATGCAACGCAATCCGAACCTCGATGCCGAGACCTTGGAGGCGCTTATCACGCCGCGGACAAAAGTCATCGTCCCCGTGCATTATGCCGGTGTGGCGTGCGATATGGATGCTATCATGGCGGTAGCCGAGAAGCATAACCTTCTCGTCGTCGAAGACGCTGCACAAGCCATCGATAGTTATTATCTAAGTAGAAAGTCGAAAGTAGAAAGCCGAAAGCCTCTTGGAGGTATCGGCCATCTCGCGGCGTTTAGTTTCCATGAGACGAAGAATATCACCGCCGGCGGCGAAGGTGGTCTCTTAGTGGTTAATGACGAGCGTTTCGTCCGTCGTGCCGAGATCATCTGGGAGAAGGGTACCAACCGCGCAGAGTTCTTCCGCGGAGAGGTGAATAAATACGGCTGGGTCGATATGGGCTCGTCCTTCCTGCCCAGCGAAGTGAACGCGGCCTTCCTCTGGGCGCAGCTGGAGAATATCGAAGATATCCAAGCCAAGCGTAAGACCCTCTGGGAGAAGTACTACGAGCGGCTTGCACCGTTAGCGGCAAAGGGCGCTTTTACGCTGCCGGACATCCCGGAGTATGCGACGAATAACGCCCACATGTTCTATATTGTATTGCCCTCTTTAGAGGCACGCACGGCGCTCATTAAGTACCTCAAGGAGAACGGAGTAGGGGCGGTCTTCCATTACCTCAGCCTGCATTCCAGCGAGTATTACAAGTCCAAACACGACGGCCGTGCCCTGCCGCAATGCGACCGCTATGCGGATTGTCTGGTGCGTCTGCCGTTGTTCTATGATCTGACGATAGAGGAAGTAAATCATATATGCGATCTGTTCGATACATACTTTCAATAACGTTTCTGATCTTCACCCTTGCGTGGTCGCTGATGCATGTCTTTGCGGGTTATGGCAACCCGCAGGACCCGTGTTTCTGGCTGTATAAGTATGAGACGCTCACGGGCGGTTGGATGCCGGTAGGCACACTCTTGACAGGTGGTCTCATCGTGCGGCTCTTTGGCGCGCATCTCTTACCCCTGCGTATAGCAGGATGGCTGTGTACGGTAGCAGCTATCGCGCTGCCGTATTGCGCCTTGCAGGACCGCGAGGGAAGGAGAAACAATCTCCATTGGTTGGCTATCGCTTTCGGACTTATGGGCTACGGTGCTTTTCAGGAGTTCAGCCCCGGCACGCTCTCGGTACTCCTTTTGTCTGCTCTATGGGTAACGAGTATAAGTTCCTCGCCCATAATCCTCCGCCTTTCGCCCATCATCTTGGGGCTTGCTATAGCAGTGCGTTTTCCGAATATATTGGCATTATTGGTACTCATTCCGCTATGGAAGAAGAAAAGCCTTTGGAATATACCCATTGCGGCTGTTGTGGCAGGGCTCATTTATCTTCTGGGCGCGTGTCTTCTCACACCGGCGCCTGTTGATCCGACGATGGGAAGTCATGGAATGGGGGAGATGATTACCAAACTATGGGAGAATGGCGGAAAAGTTGTCGGCTATGTCCTTATGTGGCTTGGCGTGATAGCGATTTCAAATTTCAAATATCAAATATCAAATATCAAATATCAAATACTTCTCGGTATTGCCGTAGGCGCAGCGCTTTGCTATTACGTCACTTTTGTGCCGCCAGTTCACCAGTGGTATAATTTCGACCTGACGTACCTCATCTCAGTGGGCTGTCTGACGTTAGCGGTGATGACGAAGCGCCGGGAGTTGCTCTTTGGCGCGGCTATCTGCGTGGTGGCAAGTTTAGGAACCGACACGGCATGGCTCAAACTCTTTCCTGTCTCGCTGTGTCTTCTGCCGGTAGCGGCGGTGGCTTACGAGCCGAAGATACGTGCATATCTCTTCCCGGCGCTCATCGGTCTGACGGTAGCTGCGATGATGCGGTTCCGAATCAATTCTATAGGGGATTTTGACCTCAACTATGCCAATACGCCTTCGGCTGTCGCACCGTACGATGGTATTCGTATCCGCGAAGTGGACGAACGTCAGCTGAGGCAATATATAGCAGATTACGACTCGCTCATGACCGATAGTACAACGATCTTGGCTTTAGGCCGCGACCATCACCGCATGAGGGCGGTCACGGGATGTCAGGCGGCGCGGTATAATGAGTTCTGGTCCAATATCTTCGACTCCATCTATACCGATAAGTATCGTGCGATCATCCGCGCGGAGCGACCGATTGTGTTCTGCTCTTTTACTCCCGGGTTCAAAACCAAGCCTGCTTACAAAGATACGCAGAGCGCCATGGAGAATATGCTGCGGGAAGAAGGCTATCGGGAGATCAACCGGAAGAAATACAAATACATGATTTATATACCAATCTCTAACGACCAACGACTAACGACCGATGAATCAGAAGTTCAATGATATTATGCGCTCGCTGCAGGCTGGGACGTACGCGCCCATTTATTTCCTTTGCGGCGAAGAACCCTATTATACCGACCGGGTTTATTCGTATATTGCTCAGAATGCCCTGGATGAGATGGCGCGGGAGTTTGACCAGCAGGTCCTCTACGGTCGTGATCTGCCGGGCTTTGATATTTCTCCGGTTATAGGTGCCGCACGAGGGTTCGCGATGATGGGAGGACGCAAAGTGATTATCGTGCGCGAAGCGCAGGCTGTGAAGAAATGGGATGCGTTGGAGGCTTATCTCTCCGTTATTATGCCGCAGACCGTGCTTGTCATCTGCTATAACGGCAAACCCGACAAACGGCAAGGTATATGGAAGAAACTGGTCGATCATCCCCAGGTTGTATGGCTGCAATCCGACAAGTTGCGGGATTATGAGGTAGAGAAATGGATCAACGCCTATATAGCCGACTACAATGCTTCATTAGGCGGAACATTGAAGATTGACCCTCGTATTGCTCCTATTCTGGCGGATCATTTGGGAACGGATCTCTCTGCGATTGTCGGCGCCTTGCAGAAACTCATCGACGGTCGCCCTGAAGGTGTCAATACGATTGATGCAGCCCTCGTCGAGCGCAATATAGGTATCTCGAAGGATTATAATATTATGGAACTCCAGGCTGCGCTGATACGCGGTGATGTAGCGAAAGCGAACCGCATCGCGCAGTATTTCGGAGGCTCGAAGGACCATCCTATGATCCGGGAGTTAGCGCCGTTATATACCTTCTTCTCGAATCTGTTGATGTACCACTATATGCCGGTTAAAGCACCTGCAACGGTGGCAAAGGAATTAGGGATTAACCCTTATTTTGTACGGGATTATGAGATGGCAGCGAAGCGTTACCCTGCCGGAAAGGTCTTCCTGATTATCGGTTATCTGCGTGATACGGACGCGCGTCTAAAGGGCATCAATAACCCCTCAGCGAAGGACGCCGACCTCTGGAAAGAACTCATCTTCAAGATCATGCACTAAGGGCTGCCAATGCGTCGGCATGCCGTGCTGCGTCACCCATAGTACGCTGTCCAGATCCCTCTTTCGGAACGACGGGGCAGCGTCAAGATTCGTGTCCTCCGCTTCCTGTTCCTCCAGAAGACCGTTCTCCGCAAGAAATCGGTTTTCTTTTGCGTCCAAATCGGATAGCACTTTGGGGTATATCTTGTCGAATAGCTGCGGGTGCGCCGTGTACCAGACGATGGAGGAATCAAACTGCGCTTGCGTGATTCCATGCTTCTCCAGCACTTGCGCGTAGTACAGGCTTTTCTCCTCTGCGGAGAGAAACTGCTTCCCCGACATCTGAAGCAAAGCGTCGGTGGTATGCAGATCGACCAGCACCGAGCGCATCTCGCCCGAGTGCAGAATTCCTCTCGGCCGGCAACCCGATAGAGTAAAGAATAAGGAATAAAGAATAAGGATGAATATGTATTTATCGAGCTTCATTTTTGTCCTGACTCAAGATTCTTGACTCCTGCATCCTTACTCAACTCCTTCATGTAAAACAGCAGTATAACCGCTACAGCGCATGTGATGCAGCTGTCTGCGAAGTTAAACACCGGTCGGAAGAAGAGCACTTCGCCGGCGCTGTTGCGGATGAGGGGGAAGTAGAACATATCTACCACTCTTCCGTAGAACCAGCCTGCGTAGCCGAAGAGTTTGCCGTAGAATACGCAATCGATGATGTTTCCCAATGCGCCGGCGATGATAAAAGCGATGGTAGCGATATAACCCGTCTTGGCGTGCTGCTTGTATATCAGCGTGTGGATATACCATCCGAGTAACCCTACCGCGATAAGGCGGAACAGCGTCAGCGCTAACTTCGAGAACCACTCGATACCGAACGCCATGCCGTTGTTCTCTACGTAGCACAACCAGAACCACGAGGTCACTTCGTGGCTCTCGCCTAAGGCAAAATGCGTAGCGATATACAACTTGATCGCCTGATCGATAAGCAGGCTTCCTACTACGATTGCTATTACAAGCCAAACTTGGCTTTGACTGCGTCTATCCGGTCTAATTTCTCCCATGTGAATAACTCTACTTCGCGTTCAAAAGTGTTACCGTCGGAGTCGAAGAATGTCTTCGTCACTACTTCGTTCGTGCGGCCTACATGACCGTATTTGGCGGTCTCTTCGTACATCGGTTGCGTCAGCTTCAGGTCGCGGATGATGGCTGCCGGACGTAGGTCAAAGAGTTCGTTCACCTTCTGCGCTATCTCCGCGTCGGACAGCTTCACTTGCGCCGTGCCGTACGTATTAACGTAGAGCGAGACGGGCTCGGCTACACCGATGGCATAACTGACTTGTACCAATACCTCGTGTGCGACTCCTGCAGCTACTAAGTGCTTGGCGATCCATCGTGCGGCGTAGGCCGCCGAGCGATCCACTTTCGACGGGTCCTTTCCCGAGAAAGCTCCTCCTCCGTGTGCACCGCGACCGCCGTAAGTGTCCACGATGATCTTACGCCCCGTCAGGCCCGTGTCGCCGTGAGGACCTCCGATGACGAAGTTACCGGTCGGGTTGACAAGCAGTTTGGCGTTCTTGTCCTCGAGGAAGGCATGTAGCAGGTGATCGTAACGGCTGTCGCGCGTGGCTACCCGCGGAAGAAGAATCTCAATGATATCTCTCTTAATGAGCTCCGGCGTCGCGCCTTCGTCGTGTTGCGTTGAGAGCACGATGGTGTCAATGCGTACCGGGCGGTTTTGCTCATCGTACTCGATGGTCACCTGGCTCTTGCTATCCGGACGAAGGTAAAGCATCTGTTTGCCTTCCTTGCGGATACGTGCGAGCGTATAGACCAAGGTGTGCGCTAAGTCCAGCGTCAGCGGCATGAAGTTATCCGTTTCGTCGGTTGCGTAACCGAACATCATTCCCTGGTCACCTGCTCCTTGCTCTTCCGCTACTTCTCTGCTTACGCCCATATTAATGTCCTGGCTCTGCGCGTGCAGGGCGGTCAAAATTCCGCAACTCTCCGCCTCGAACTTATACTCCGCCTTCGTGTAGCCGATTTCGGCGATGGTCTTACGGGCTATCTTCTGAATATCGACCCATCCGTTGCAACTCACTTCGCCGGCGATGACCACCTGACCTGTGGTGCAGAGCGTCTCGCACGCCACGTGCGCGTGCTCGTCCTGCGCCAGCATGTTATCCAAAATCGCGTCCGAGATCTGGTCGCTCACTTTGTCCGGGTGTCCTTCCGACACCGATTCACTTGTAAATAAATAATGCATCTTTTTGTCCATAAAAAAACCACAAGCGACTGTTTGGTCTTGTGGCACAAGTTTTAGCATTTTTTCACGAGGTTGCAAGCAGTCAAATCCATCCTCTTTCTGCGCCTGAGGCGCTATCTTTTCAAAATCGGCTGCAAAATTACAAAAAAAAAATGATATATGCAAATAAAAAATAACTAATCAAAAAGTATATATACTACGTATATATAGTATATGAAGCAAAAATGACAAAATATGGGTTTCATCCTATGGTGATCCTATGGTCATCTTATGGTGATCCTATGGTGAGGGTCTTATTGTCACAAATAAGTAGTACCTTTGCACTCAAATGTAAGGGAGTGATCTTTCCTACACAAGGAACAGCGGTTTGCAAAAAAGTACAACTATGAGTTGTTGAAAACTTTTTATTTTGGATAACTTTTGGACATTTTCAAAAATGCAAATCGCTGAAAATAAGTTGTTTGTGTTTTTGTTTTGGACAACTTTTAGAAATTGTTGAAAAATTTTCTTGCCAAAAAACTTGCACAATTCAAAATTTTGTAGTAATTTTGCACTCGATTTCGGCCGCGTTATTAAGAAAGAAAAAAACATTTTATACAGGGGAAGGAAAAGAATACAGGGGAAGGAAAAGAATACAGGGGAAGGAAAAGAATACAGGAGAAGGAAAAGATATACAGGGGAAGGGAAAGATATACAGAGGCAATATAAAGATACACAATACATATATTATGGAAACATACATTATCAAACGTGATGGTAAACGCGAGTTGTTTACCATTGACAAAATCAAGAATGCGATCAGTAAGGCATTCATTGCAGTTGGCGCCTTTGCAACGGAAGAGACGTTGGGTGCCGTGTTATCTCACTTACGCGTACATGACGGACAGACCGTTGAGGAGATCCAGAACCAGGTAGAGGTGGCGTTGATGGCAGAGGGATACTACCAGGTTGCGAAGGCGTTCATCCTGTATCGCCAGGGCCATACAGAGGATCGTGAGACTCAGCAGCGTCTGGATTTCATGATGAACTACGTTCAGGCAAGTAATGCAGCAGAGGGTTCGAAATTTGACGCGAACGCGAACGTAGAGCACAAGAACATCGCTACGCTGATCGGCGAGCTTCCGAAGCAGGGCTTCATCCGTCTGAACCGCCGTCTGTTGACCGAGCGCATCAAAGAGATGTTCGGCAAGGAGCTGAGCGACAAGTACATGAGTTTGCTGAACCAGCACTTCATCTACAAGAACGACGAGACGAACCTCGCGAACTACTGCGCGTCGATCACGATGTACCCGTGGCTCATCGGCGGCACGAAGAGCATCGGCGGCAACGCTACTCCTCCGAAGAACCTGAAGTCCTTCTGCGGCGGATTCATCAACATGGTGTTCATGGTGAGCTCGATGCTTTCAGGCGCGTGCGCTACGCCCGAGTTCCTTATGTATATGAATTACTTCATCGAGAAGGAGTACGGCGAGGATTACTACAAGCGCGCGGACGAGGTAGTCGATCTGAGTCTGAAACGCCGCACGATCGACCGCGTGATCTGCGACTGCTTCCAGCAGGTGGTTTACAGTCTGAACCAGCCGAGCGGCGCGCGTAACTTCCAGTCGGTATTCTGGAATATCAGTTACTACGACCGCTACTATTTCCAGAGCCTGTTTGAGAACTTCCGCTTCCCGGACGGCGAGGCTCCTCACTGGGACAGCCTGAACTGGCTGCAGAAGCGATTCATGAACTGGTTCAACGAAGAGCGTACGCGTACGGTACTCACGTTCCCGGTAGAGACGATGGCGCTGCTGGCGGAAAACGGCGATATCAAAGACAAAGAGTACGGCGATTTCACGGCAGAGATGTACGCGAAGGGTCACTCGTTCTTCACCTACGTGAGCGACAATGCGGACAGCCTGTCGAGCTGCTGCCGTCTGCGTAACGCGATCACGGACAACAGCTTCAGCTACACCCTCGGTGCCGGCGGTATTTCGACGGGTTCGAAGTCGGTATTGACGATCAACCTGAACCGCGCTATCCAGTACGCCGTACGTAACAACATCCCGTACCAGGCATATGTAGAGGATGTCGTTGACCTGATGCACAAGGTTCAGCTGGCATACAACGAGAACCTCAAGGCCTTGCAGGCGAAAGGCATGCTTCCGCTGTTCGACGCCGGCTACATCAATATCGGCCGTCAGTATCTGACGATCGGTGTGAACGGTCTGGTAGAGGCTGCCGAGTTCCTCGGTCTGGAGATCAAAGACACGCCGGAGTACGCGCATTTCGTGCAGGAGCTGCTCGGCATCATCGAGAAGAAGAACAAAGAGTACCGCACGAAAGATGTGATGTTCAACTGCGAGATGATTCCAGCGGAGAACGTGGGTGTGAAACACGCCAAATGGGATCGCGAGGATGGTTATGTCGTTCCGCGTGACTGCTACAACAGCTATTTCTACATCGTGGAGGACAAGAGCCTGAACGTACTGGATCGTTTCCGTCTGCACGGCAAGAAGTACATCGAGCACCTGACAGGTGGTTCGGCGCTCCACTGCAACCTGGAGGAGCACCTGAGCCAAGAGCAGTACCGCCAGTTGCTTCGCGTAGCGGCTGTCGAGGGATGTAACTATTTCACGTTCAATATCCCGAACACGATCTGCAACGACTGCGGACATATCGACAAGCGTTACCTGAAGGAGTGTCCTCACTGCCATTCGAAGAACGTGGACTACCTGACGCGCGTCATCGGTTACATGAAACGTGTTTCCAACTTCTCGGAAGCACGCCAGAAAGAGGCTGCTCAGCGCTACTACGCCGAGCCGAATAAAGCACCGAAATGTTAAAAGTAGCATCGTACGATGTCGTTTTTCAAGAGATTCCCGGAGAGGTGACGCTTGCGCTCAACCTCTCCGGGTGTCCTTGTCATTGCCGGGGATGCCATAGCCAACATCTATGGGAGGACGTAGGCGAGGAACTGAATACGAATCTTCTGGATGCGCTGGTGGCGAAGTACCAAGGGCTCATCACCTGTGTCGCTTTCATGGGCGGTGATCAGGCGCCGGAAGAGGTGGCGGAGTTGGCGAAACATCTGTCCCTAAAGGCAGCATGGTACTCCGGACGGATGAATCTACCGTCAGTCGATGGGCCGTTTGAATACGTGAAGATCGGTCCGTATATTGAGTCGCTCGGCGGCCTGAAAAGCGAGAAGACGAACCAACGGTTGTATAAAAGAGTAGAGGGTCAATGGGAGGATATAACGTCTTCCTTCTGGAAGAAGAATCTGTGATTTAGGATATAAGATTTATAATAAACCCCGCGAACAAAATCGCGGGGTTTATTATTTAGTAAACCAGCACTTTGTGGCTCGAAGTCTCGCTGCCCTGGAGCGCTCTGATGAAGAACATTCCGTTGGTTGGCGGCAGCGTTATTTCCGTCTCTCCGGCAAGGAGCGTACCTTTGAGGATCAGCAGGCCGGTAGCGGAGTACACTTCGTATAAACCGTCTTGCGGCGCCGTGACTTTGAAAATCGGTCTGGTCTTCGGAGCCTGCGTCGGGTTGACGATCACCGGTACGTCATGATTCGTGGTAGCCGGGTCTGTGATGGTCAGCGGGCATGTCGGGATAGCGTAGTTCTCCCCCTTACGCGTTGCCTTCATAACTACCTGGTCCCCCTTGATAAGTTCAGTTGAGTAGAGGTATCCGGCTGTGGCTTTCGGCTGCGGCACGTCATTGACGAACCATTCGGTCTTAGCAAACTCGAATCCTCCGTTATAAGCCGATTTGAGAGGCGCTACGACATCCATCCAGTTTTGCTCCAAGATCCAACTCGGGTACTTGATGAGGAGTGTCACGCTATCTGAGCGGCTGATGCCGCAAACGCCGTTATCCAAAGCTATATGCAGCGTGTAGTAGTCCGGACGAACGTAGTAGGGGTGCGTCTCATAGGCAATACTGTTGAACTGCGGGAGCTGGATATGCGCCACCATTTCGCCGTAGAGCGGTTCGTCGATGATATCTACGAATCCTTCGCGCTTAGCCAACGCATCGAAATAAACGCTATAGTGCGTCGGTCTCTCGCCTGCGTACTCGAAGTAGATATCGAAACCGTCAGCGTCCGCGCAGATGTCGCCGGTACGCGCCGAGACGATATTAGTCGGGTAGGCGACGATGAGTCGCAGTGCGTAGATAGCGGAGAAGCGTGACTCCGGCTGCCAAACGGTATCGGCGTAGAAGCCGTCCGCCTCAATCTTCTTGCCGCGCCATGAATACGATTGGCCCGAACAGATGGTGACAGTAGCCGTGTCGCGGAGGGTCTCCACTACTTTCATGCTGAGCGTATAGGTACTGTCGCAGTCTTGGGCAGTAGGCCATGAGCGATGGTATTCTCCGGTCTCGAAGTACGTCTTTCCTCTCCAGATGACCGATTGATAGTCTGTGATGGTCGTGTCGGAGATGTAATGGTAGGTCGGGTTCACGGTCAGATCCAGATGGAGGATACTGTCGCATCCGCTGACGGTCTTGAGGTTGTAGTCGTAATGTCCCGCGCGCGTGTGCGCCTTACCCGCGAAATATAAGGTGTCACCTTCACAGATGGTACGTCTCTCCAACGGGAGATCAAACGCAGGCGCATCATAAACCTCCACGCGTAGCAGACTATCCATCTCACCCGTTACACGGCTGCGCCGTTCGAAGGTGTAGAGACCCGCTTCGTTGATGACTTTGCCGTCAATCTTAATTTCAGACCCCGGGCAGAGAGGCATTGCAACCCAGTCGGAGTAGCGTTGGGTGACTATCAGTACCAGCCGCTTGATAGAGTCGCAACCATGGATGTTAACCAGTGTGTCGGAATATATACCCATCGCGTTATAAATACGTCCGTCGTAGATATAAGGCAGCTGTTTATCGGTGATGACGATGCGTTTCTCGGAGATCGAGACTGGTTTAACCGTCAGCGATAGATAAACGATACTATCCTTGTACTGCGAGGTGTAGGTATAGTTACCGGTATGAGTCAACTTGCGTCCGAAGAACTCGTAGTAGTCACCTTGGCATATCTCCGCATTGCGATAGAACTCGCGTGTACGTTTCTTATTCACTACCAGGTGGTAGATAGAGTCGCAACCATGGATCGTAAGCAGATTATTGTAGTACACACCCGTGGTAGATATATCTATACCATGGATCTTGAGGTGCTCTCCTTCGCCAATCTCGTACTGCTCGTTGATGAGGTAAGACGGATGGATGTATAGCACAATCTGGTGTACGCTATCAAAACCATACTCGGTGAGCACGCTGTCGTTATAGACGCCGGTTCTGCTATACGTGCCGATGATTCGTCCGTTCTCGTCTTTCCAGACGTACGGATAGTTCTCTTCGTCCGACTGACAAATATCAATGGTATCGGACTGGAAGAAGGATGGGTGCACCGTGAGGTTGAGGTGCTCAACACTGTCGCAACCGTTCACGGTCTTTCCGGTCCATTCGTATTTTCCGGTTTGGGTCAGCATTCGTCCATGGAAATCAAAAGGCTCCTTGTCGGAAATATGGATGTCGATGAGTTTGTCAAATGTCGGGTGGACGGAAACGATATACTTGATGATAGAGTCGCAACCGTTCTTAGACGGAATGACATCCAGGAACTCTCCACTCTGGAAGAACTTATGTCCTCTGAAGAGTACTGTATCTCCGGAGCAGAGGGAGATATTCTGCTCCGAGTAATAACTCGGATACACAGTCAGATGCAAGGTCTTGACAACGCGTGATGAGTCGGTCCAAGAGATCGGTAAGGAATAATCTCCGGACTCGTTATATTCATATCCCCTCCAGATGAAAGGCAGGTCCTTGTCACAAATGACAGCGGTGGTGTCGGTATAGAAGGACTTGAGTACCGAGAGGATCATCTGGTAAGTGTCGGTACAACCGTTGGCATTCGTCTGCCTGTACTCATAAACGCCGGACTCCTTATACCAGACGCCGTTGAAGAGCGCCGAGTCGCCCTCGAAGATCCGGCGTACTTCCGAGTAGTAGTTCATCGGCAGAACCGTGAGCGAGAGCATCACGATCGAGTCGCAGCCGTTAGCGGCTGTAAGTGTGTCGTAGTAGATACCCTGCTGGGTGAGCATCCGGTCTCCGAACTTGTAGTAGTCTCCCTCGCACATGGAGAATTGAATCGCTTCTTCCTTTCGCGAGGTAGGCAAGACATTTATTTTAATGCCAATAACCGACTCTTTGTTATCAGTGCCGAGGACAGTATCGCGATAGATGCCGGACTCGTAGATTAATTTCCCATGCCAGATATACGGCAGGGCATTCGCACATACGGAGATCGAATCGTCAAACAACCGGTTTACAGACAGCCGTAACTCGATAATACTGTCACAACCGAAAGAGGACGTCAGCCGTACAGGATATACGCCGGCAGCAGAGTACGTCTCGCCACGGAAGATGACGGTGTCGCCCTCATAGATAGAGCGCTCCACCGTATTGTAATACTTCGGAAGCACGTTCAGATGGAGCGTGACGATCGAGTCGCACCCCTTGGCACTAATCAAAGTGTCTCGGTACTCACCGGCAGTAGTGAGGTCCCGGCCGGCGAAGGTATAGATAGCCCCGTCGCATATCTCCCGGAAGAGGGTAGTGTATTGCACGGGCGAGACCTCTATGTAGACCGTGTGGACCGAGTCGTAGCCGTCGTGGGTCTGGGTGCGGTAGGTGTAATCCCCGGAGGCGGTGATGTTGTTGAACTCATGCCATGTGAACGGCGTTTGGTCGCTACAAATCCGTATGGTATCGTCTTTGATGTTATAGGTCTGGTGTACGCGCAGGCTGAGGCTGTCAATACTATCGCATCCGAATGGGGTAGTGAAATGATAGCTGTATTCACCGGTAGCATTCAGTAGTTCGGAATCGATCACGCGTCCGCCTTGTATATGATCC
>OCVV010844227.1_pt1 | contig 13322 bp, 15 predicted proteins | sample 1539721 | NCBI WGS metagenome assembly OCVV01 (sample SAMN02144230, study PRJEB22623) | gut metagenome | biome: sheep rumen | host: Ovis aries | place: New Zealand
ACGATATCATCATCGGCACTCAAATGATCGCCAAAGGTTTCGATTTCCCCAAACTCACCACGCTCGGAATCATTCAGGCCGATTCCCAGCTCTCTTTACCGGATTTTTCGTCCGAAGAACGCAGTTATCAACTTATTACTCAGGTCATCGGCCGCGCCAAACGCGGACACCAAAATAGCGAAATCTTTATTCAAAGTTTTCAGCCTGAACACCAAGTTATCCAATACGCCATCCAAAATAATTACGCAGATTTTTACCACTATCTTCTCGAGAAGCGACAAAAAAGTAAGCTCCCTCCCTACACTTTTTTGCTCAAACTTTCCATGACTTACAAAACCGAAGCCATCGTCGTTAAAAATATTCGCGCCTTGTACAAAAAAATTGTTCGTTACGCCAAAGCCGAACAAATTACTCAACTTGCCATCACGCCGCCCATGCCAGCCTTCCACGAACGCACAAATTCTGGCTACACCTGGCAAATCATCGTAAAAGCCAAATCGCGCACCAATCTACTCAAAATCTTCGACATTATCGATAAATCCCCCTACATCCACTTTGCGCTTGACCCAATTACCCTCCTTTAGCCTGGATTTTATGTTATAATATATTTTAATGAGCTCTAAAAAATCTAATTCCGCCGACAATATTATCGTCACCCCGGATCCACGCCTCCGCCAGAAATCCACCAAGGTAAAAGCCGGCGACCCAGAAGTCAACCAAATCATCAAAGAAATGATTCAAGCTTCTCTAGACTGGGAGGAGGAGCACGAATTTGAACTTAGTGCCGCCCTCGCCGCACCTCAACTTGGCTACAATCGCCGCATCATTGTCGTGCGCGAAGATACTTCCGACAAAGACAACAACACCTTCATCCCTCTCCTAAACCCAGAGGTCATCAAAACCGAAGGCAAAACCCTCTACGATTACGAAGGCTGCCTATCCGTCCCTACCATCTACGGCAAAGTTCCACGCCCGCAAAAAGCCCGCATCAAAGCCCAGACCGAAGATGGCCAGGAAGTCCGCATCAAAGTTGACGGTTTTCTCGCCCGCACTATTTTGCACGAAATCGACCACCTCAACGGCATTCTTTTCATCGATCACATCAAAAACGACGAAAAAGCCTTCTACAAACTTGACGACAGAGGCGACCTCGTGCCGTTAGATTACGATAAATGCATCAAAGATAATAAAGACCTCTGGCCAGATGACGAAAACTAAAATCATCTACTTTGGCAACGAGCAGCTCGCTCAAGGCATCAAAGCCAAAACGCCGATTTTTGACGCCCTACTCGCCGCCGATTACGAAATCGCGGCGCTTATTCTGCCGACCGCTAACACACGCCGCCCATTCGAAATCGCCAAAAAAGCCACAAAGCTCAATATTCCTATCTTCTACACCAAAAACACAACCGAGCTTGAAACCATCATCAAAGACACCAGCGCCAAAGTCGCCGTCTTGGCTTCATACGGTAAAATCATCCCCGAAAGCATCATTGAGGCTTTCCCGTGTGGCATCATCAATATTCATCCGTCACTTCTACCAAAATATCGCGGCACCACCCCTATCGAAAGCGCGCTACTTAACAATGACGCCGAAACCGGCGTATCCGTAATGCGACTCGCAAAGAAAATGGATGCCGGCAACATAATAGCACAAGCAAAAGTCGACATTACCCCAGAAACCACCAAGCAATCACTCTACGAGCAACTCGCCACGCTTGGCGCGCAACTTCTAGTCGACAAACTGCCAGCAATCCTCGCGCAAAATGCCCCTGAGACCGCACAAAACGACGCAGAAGCCACTTTTACCGCGCAACTCAGCAAAGACCTATCCACAATCCAAAACGACCAAAAAACGGCTCTCACGCTCTCACGCGAAGTTATTGCTTATGCTGGTTTTCCAAAATCCAAAACCACCCTGCTAGGCATCCCTTGCACGATTACCGCTGCCCATGTTGCCGACCAAGCCAGCACCGAGCTAGATCTTCTCTGTGCCGACGGCAAATACCTCGTCATCGACCAACTCATTCCCGAAAATTCCAAGCCCCAATCCGCCCAATCTTTCCTCAACGGCCACAAAAAATAAAGCCATCAAAAATCCCCCGCATCGCGAGGGATTTTTTAAAGCTTTTAGGCCGCTGCCAAAATCGCATCTTTCTGAGTTACGATTTCGTTGCGCAACTCGTCTAGCGCATCATTGATAATCGCGTCGTAGTTCGGACAGTTCAAGTCCAACCACTTTGCAGTAATATAATCGTTCAAGAGCGTCACACTACTGTCTGGTGCATTTGTATTTTTCTTAATCTGGAGATAAAGAGGATCCTCTCTAAAGTTCCCAACCGAATTAAGCAGCTTGCGCACCGCCTCATCGTCGTTGTCGATGATTTTCTCAAACTCATCAAGCTGCGCATCAGTTAGCCCTTCGCTCATTTTTTCGCCAATGCGAATCTCGAACTGATCTTGTGCGTATTGCAGGAAAACGGCCTTCTGCTCTTCCGGCAATGCTGCCAGGCCCACGCTTTCCAAAAAACTTTCATCGAAAGTATACATAAAACCTCTTTCTCCTATTTCTGAATCTAGTTTAACATAAACATTAAGGTTTTTACAATATTAAATAAAAAACGACCACATCTCCCGACGCGGCCGCTTTTTGAGTTTAAGCAATCGTCTTTTTGCGATATTCGCGAACAAAGAATTCAACTCTATCACCAATCTCTAGCTGAATCTTCTTCTCCGTCTTGAACGAAACGCCACCAATTTCGCTCTCTGCTAACGACGGCACGTTTACTTTACCTTCCTGCGTGCTAATTACTTCCACCTCGCCAAGCAATTCCTTCTTGCGGTAAACTCGGCCCAGCATCCCAGGCGCCACACGTCCACTCTTCACCAAACCACCCGCGATAATCTCGGTCTTCTCCGTACGGAACACGCCCTTGATTTCCATCTCGCCAGTTTCAGTCTCGATAACTTCCTGATCGAGCATGCTTTCCATCTCGCGCTTCGCATCGTCGAGCAATTCATAGATCACACGGAAGACGCGCACTGGCACGCCATTTCGCTCTGCAACCTTCGCAATCGCATTCGGCACCGTCACATTAAAACCATAAATCACAGTCTTCGAGCCGGACGCCATATAGATATCGTTCTCAGAGATAGCGCCCACGCCAGTCGACACAATGTTCAAGGTAATCTCGCCACCAGTATCAATCAAGCGCAACGAATCTACCACAGACGTCACTGAACCCTGCACGTCACCCTTGACCAAAACGTTGAATACTTTCGTGTTGTCGGCCGTATTCATCATGCGCAACAAATCCGTGCTCGTCACGTTCGCACTCGCACTCTCTTCACTCTCGGCTTGCGCGTTCAACAAAGCCATACGACGCGCCGTCTTTTCATCTGCGACTTCCTCAAACTTATCGCCGAAATTCGGCAACTCTTTAAAACCAGTCACAATCACCGGCGTCGACGGCAAAGCCTTGCCTTTTGGTTTTCCTTGCCAATCTAGCATCGTGCGAATTTTCGCGTAGGTCTTACCCGCTACGATAAACTCGCCCACCTTCAACTCGCCACCAGTCACCAAAAGATTCACCACCGAGCCCTTACCGGTTTCCATATGGCTTTCAATCACTAGACCTTCTGACGGCACTTTTATATCAGCCTTCAATTCGTCGATATCGGCAGTCAACAAAATCATGTCGAGCAACTTTTCAAGATTCTGCCCCGTCTTCGCCGAAATCGGCACCATAATCGTATCGCCGCCCCACTCTTCCGGGTTCAAGTTGAATTCGGTCGCCAGCTGCGTCTTTGTGCGATCAACATTCGCACCTTCTTTATCAATCTTATTAATCGCGACAATGATCTTCGCGTTTGCTGCCTCAGCAAATTTAATCGCCTCCGCCGTCTGCGGCTTCACGCCATCATCGGCCGCCACCACGATTACAACGATGTCGGTCAACATCGCGCCGTGCTGGCGAATCGCTGCAAAAGCCTCATGCCCCGGCGTATCCAAGAACGTAATTTTGCGCTCTTTATATTTCATCTGATAAGCCGAGATATGCTGCGTAATTCCGCCAGCCTCGCCTTCGACCGTCTTTTTCTTCAACAAGGTATCGAGCAACGTCGTTTTACCGTGATCGACGTGCCCCATCACGGCCACCACCGGCGGACGCAACTCCGCATCGGCCGACAATTCCTTCTTAATGCCCGAAATTTTCGAAGCCGCTTCTTTGCGCTCGAACCTCACATTCGTAAAACCGAGCTCCTCGGTCATGATCTGCGCAGTTTCCGCATCTAGGCGCTGGTTAATTGTTGCCATGATGCCATTTTTGAACAATTCACCAATCAAATGCGTCACCGACACGCCGAGCGCCTTCGCCAGCTCATCCACCGTTATCGAGCCAGAGATTTGTATTACTTTTTCTTCCATTCCTTCCAGCTCCTTTCGCTTACAAGTTAATAAAAAATTGACCGATAAAAACTCCTCTTATTTTATCATATATTTAGCGAAAGCGCAAAATCTCCTTACCGCACGCCCCGCCACACATCACCCAGCCGCACCCTGCGTTTTTACGCCCCATTACCTGGACGCTCCAGCCGCACCCCTCTTCTCGCCAGCCACACCCCATTACCTATTACGTCCTGCCTTCGCGTTTTCGCGCACCCCGTTACTTATTGCGCCCCGCCTTCATATTTTTCGCGCCTAGCATTTCGGTAAACTCCCAATTACCCCACTTCCTCCACTCCAGATACTGCCGAGTAAACTAATAATTTACCCCCACACACACCCTAACATTCGTTTTCTTTCAACACAGGTAAACTCTCAGTTTACCCATTCTTCTCTTAAAATCATCATCTCGTAAACTTTCAGTTTACCTTTTTGCTAGAGCTTTCAGGCCGTCACTACCTGCCATCATTCCTATAGCTCCTCTGCAAACCATCTCTATTACACCTCTCGCCCAAAAACGCCCGGCACAAAAATCCGCCCCAATATCGCAAGAGGCGGATTTTCCGAAAAACTACCAAGAAATGGTTTTATTTTTTCTTGTCAGCAAAGCTCAAAGAAATCTTGCGACCTTCCTTGTCGATATCCAAAATCTTAAATTCCTTGCGTTCATTCAAGGTAAAGATTTTCTCTGGATCAACATCACTGCCTTCGCCAAGCTCAGAAACATGAACCAAAGCCTCAACAGCCGGCGAAATCTGCACGAAAGCGCCAAATGGAGTAATACGAGTAATCGTACCCTCAACCTTATCGCCCTTCTTGAAGTTAGCGATTTCAGAGAGCCATGGATCTTCCTCGAGCTGCTTCTTCGAGAGCGAGAGGCGATCCTTATCGATTGCGATAATCTTAGCCTCAATCGTCTCGCCAACCTTAACGTAATCCGACGGATTGTTGACACGCTCCCAAGAAATCTCGGAAATGTGTACCAAACCCTCGATACCGTCAACATTGACGAAAATACCGAAGTCGACGACACCGGTCACGACGCCCTTGACGACATCACCAACGGCCAACTTAGCAAAACGCTCAGCCAAACCATCTTTGATCGCTTCCTTCTCAGAAAGAATCAACTTATTCGTCTTGCGATCGGCGTCCAAAATGCGAACGCGAATCGTTTGCCCAACCAAGGCGTTCAAGCGTTGCAAAATTTCGTCCTTATCAGAGCTGCCAACACGCGGATAGTGCTCAGCAGACAACTGCGAAACCGGCAAGAAACCGCGAATACCTTCGTATTCAACCAGCAAACCGCCACGGTTGGCGTCAAATGGTTGAACCTCGATGATTTCGCCAGCTTCGAGCTTAGCGGAAATCTCGTCCCAGCCCTTCTCTTTAACAGCCTTGCGAAGCGACAAAAGAACCATGCCGTCTTCCATTTCGGTATCTACGACGCTTGCGCTAACCGTATCACCTACGTTCAATTGGCGACCAAAGGCCACCTCGCGACGTGGTACCAAACCAACACCGCGTGCGCCGAGATCAATCAAAATCTCATGCTTTTTGACCGACATAACCGTACCTTCAATCGTGTCGCCCAATACAATCGGACGAATCTCCTCGTTCGCGAGCAACTCGTCCATCGTTATTTTAGCTTTTCCAGCCATATTTAATATATTTTCCTTTCATTGGAGCCACTCATTCTTCCTCATAGCACATCCCCGGCAGAAGGTACCACAAAAAACAATGAGTAGCCCCAAATTACCCACTATTTTACCTCATTTTCCTCTTTTCGTAAAGACAACAAAAAATTACCCGCCAGGGGTAATTTTTTATACTAGGCGCGTTTCTTAATCAAGCCAAAGTTCAAAGCAGCCAAATACGCCACAACACCTGCGCCCAAAGCCGCAATCACCGTATCGGTCGGGCCAGTTTTTGGCATATTATTCGTGTTCGCGGAGCCATTATTTTTATTACTCTCGTTCGCAGCAATGCCATTTTGTTTGTTCGCCTCGGCACGCTTCTGCTCTTCCTCTGCAGCGCGCTTCTCAGCCTCGGCTTTTTCCTTTGCGGTCTTCTCTTTAGCGGCTTTTTCTTCGGCCGCCTTCTTTTCACTCTCTTCTTTCTTAGTGTCCGTCTTTTCCGACTCTTCAAGCGAGATTTCGCCAGAAGCAGTCGTTGCTTTCGGCTTTGGGGACGACATCGAAATCGCAATTACCAAACCGGCTACCAAAATCACACCGATCAAACCAATAATCGCGCCCCAACCCCAACGCTTCAATTTTGCTTCATCCATATCTGTAGTAACTCCTAACAATATACTTTTAATCATTATATCACAAAACGCAACAAAAATCAAGCCTTAACCTCTTTGGCGACTGCAATTCCTCATGCTAAAATAAAACCATGTATTTATGCATCGACGTCGGAGGTACCAAAACCATCGTTGCTCTCCTGAACAACAGAGGTAAAATTTTGCATTCAGTCAAATTCGCCACCTTACCCAGCAGTGAAGAATTTTATTCAACCCTCCTTCGCCAAATCCGCATAAATTTCACTCTCACACATGTCAAAATCATTTCGGTCGCCATGCCTGGCCCCGTAAAAAATAACCGCGTACTCTGGCTTGGCAACCTCCCATGGCGCAACTTCGATATCGCCGCCAAACTCAAAGCGGACTTCAACTTACCAGTCATCGTCGAAAACGACGCCAACCTCGCCGCACTAGCCGAAGCCAGACTCTGTCGCAATCGATCACTATATTTAACATTCTCCACCGGCATTGGCGGCGGCATTATAGACGACAAACACATTTCATCCCGCTATCTAGATTTCGAACCGGGCCACACTGAATACATTTTTCATCAACGCAAGCTCGAATGGGAAGATATCGCTTCAGGCAAGGCTATCCGCGATTTCTACGCCAAAAACACCAGCGAAATCATCGACCAAGCCTCCTGGGAAGATATCGCCACCCGCATCAATCTCGGCCTCATTCCGCTCATCACCTCGCTCAAACCCCAAAGAATAATCTTTGGCGGCCCCATCGGACTCGCCCTAGCACAATACAAAAAGCCTCTGCGCAAACAGCTCAAGGCTGCCCTCCCCGCCAATATCACCATACCGCGACTCCAAGTCGCCAAATACGGTCATTTCTCTGTAATTCATGGATGCTACCACTATGCAAAAGCTCAACTCGCTCATAAATAAACTCAGCCAAGACTATCCTGAACTAATTTTTTCCGCAGCCGACCGTTATCAGTTCACTCCACCAAACAAGATTTTATTCAACCCCGACGAGCCAGAGCCGCTTCTTTTGCTCCATGAAGTCGGCCACTATCTTACTAACCACTATGATTACTCAAGCGACATTGAATTGTTGCGCATCGAATCCGCAGCCTGGCAAGAAGCAAAAAATATTTGTTCACGCTACAAAATCTCCTGGGACGAAGATTTCGCCGAAGATCGCCTCGACAGCTATCGCAATTGGCTCCACGCCTGCTCGCTCTGCTCCGACTGCCAAATAAATGGCTACCAAGATAAAACCGGCCTCTATCACTGCCCTCTCTGCGCCAAAAACTGGCCCAGCAAATTCACCCCAGAATAGGCCCATAGTTGACAACTACCGAAAATAATTATATAATCTTAAAACCAGCGCCGTATCGCCGCCGCACCTTAATATTTTGATGAAAGGAAGTTTTCCGTATGAGTAAAGCTCGTCTGTCCGAATGTCTTAATCTTGTATTAGACATTATAGCCATCATAATTGCCTTCCTCATTATCTCATCCCAAATCCGCATCGCAGGCAATAGCCTCATCGCCGAAGAAGGCACTCCTCGCTACACTACATCCTACCTGCCCACCATCACCGCGCACGACATTGAGGATCCGACAGAAGAAGAAACCTGCATCATCTCAGAGGTCAAAACCGCCGTCAAGGACAAATTATCCGTCTACGACTACCTCAACTGGGACGCTTTCGCCGAAATCAAATTCAAAATCTGCTTATTCGACTGCGGCGAAAATGACACCTATTCCATCGGCGGCATTTATCGCGACACCATCAACACAGTTCTCATCAATCGCGACGAATTCCGCGGCAGCGAAATCCACAAAATTATCGCGCACGAAATTGTGCACGCCCTCATCACTAACGACTACGACAACCAATTCCATCTCCTCGGCGAAGGTCTCACCGAATACTTTGCGCAGATCGTTTACCCTACTCCGTACGTCGCCTACCATAGCAGTTATCGCTTCGCAGAATGCGCAGCAACAATACACGGCCCAGACGCCGTTCTTCGCTCATACATGCGCGGAGAATATGCCGCCCTAATCGAATCCGACCTCGGCGAGCCAGGCATCAAATACGAGATCAGCAAGCAGCTCCCCATCGTCGAATTTAGCGATGATAGCGACACCGAAGATTACACTTACGCCCTCGAATTCATCGACAAAACAATCAATCGCTATCGCGAAATCAGCTTCGCTTCTCTTTCATTACCCGACAGCCACGACCTATGCGCCGTGGCTTTTTCTTTTTCGCGCTCCTCTTCCAATAAAAAATGCGCCACCTTCACAGATAGCGCATTTTCATAAATTATCAATTAAGCGTTCTTCTTCGCTTTACCGCGCTTCGAAATGCGGCCGCCTTTAGCGCCAGCAATCTTAGCTAATTCCGGATTAGCAGCAAAACCGCCAGTATGACCGTTGCGACCGCCCTTGCGACCGATCTCAGCGTAAAAATCCTTGCCATACTTATTGCGATTGGTTGCAGCAGCCTTCTGGCCACCAGCTTTAGTACCTGCCATAATATTAATTCTCCGTTTCTGCCCACCAATATAACTATTATTTGCCACCCTTTTTCTTCCAGAAAACACCTTATCGTAAGGCGCCTTCCTGGGTGCTTAGCATTATATTACCATAATGCTTAAATTTTGTCAATATGCTTTTTCTTATTTTTATGTCATAATAACCGAACACCTCTTTTAAGAATCCTGCATAATTTTATAAAAAAGCTTTGACATTATATGAAATACGATATATTATGAAAATAGCTTTAGCGAATATGCGAGATTTTCTAAAGCCACCAACTTATACTACATTCGTTTTGCCGATCTCTCCCAATTTTCGGCATAACAATAAACCTCAAAAAGTTCCGATCTCTCCCAACGTCGGAACTTTTTCTTTGCCTTCAAAAATGCATCAAAAAAGCGGCTCCAGACATATAAACTATCGTCTTTTGCCGCAAACAGGCCTTAGAGCGCATCCTACGCGCTCATTCTTTTCCTACCCCTGTTATTTTTTGCCAAAAAGCCCCTTTACCTTATCCATCAGGCCGCCAGTCAAAGCTTCTGAAATCGCATTATAAATCTCATTCGCTTTTTCTTTATCAATGCCCAACTTCTCTACTAATCCGCCAATAATGTCGTCCTTGTTCGCATTTCCCACAAAGGATTTTCCACTCAGTAGCTCACCAACTTTCGCCACTAACTCATCCGGCAAATTAACTTTTTCCTTCAAAACCTCAACAATTTTATCCTTATCCATAGTCCTCCTTCTTTCATCATTATAACAAAAAACGGCCGCAATTAATCGCGCCGCCAAACCCTCAGATAAAAAATGGTGGAGTAGCAAAGACCGAAGCCTTCGCATACCCCATATCGAACATGGTGGGGATATGTGGACTTGAACCACAGACCTCGTCATTATCAGTGACGCGCTCTAACCAGCTGAGCTATATCCCCTACTCCCTCCATTCTACTAGAAAACCGCCCAAAATGCAAGTTGTATGTTAAAATTAAATACATGAAATGGGAATTCAGTTTAGGGTGGTGCATCGTAGGACTCCTAGCTATGGCCGCCGGCGGCGCAATTGTCGTTTTCTACAAACAAATCGCCGATGGAGCCTTCAGCGGCGTAAACAGTTATAATAAAGTAAAACTCGGCGGACTAATCACAATTGGCGTCGGCTTTCTCTTCTTTACCAATCTTCATTCCTCAATCCTATACTTCATCATGCACATGATTGCGCCGGACGTATTCAAATAAAAATCCCCCCAAACAGGGGGATTTTTCTTACAATTCAATCCGATAGCAATTCGTCTCGCGTTTTTCTGCGCCCATTTTGCCGTAATACTCTTCCATACCCGGCTTCGACGAGGTAAACTCCATCCGTTTACAGCCTTTCGCGCGCCCCCACTCAAGCATTTTCTGCCACATTTGACCACCAATTCCTTGACCGCGACACTTTTCGTCCACCACATAATCCTCTAAATAAACGTTCCTATCGATCGAGGCAAACACAATCGACAAAATCGCCATCCCCACAATCTCATCGTCATTCGTCGCCACCACGATCGCATGCCACGGTGACTCAATGATTTCCTCTATCTGCTCTCTATCTAAAGCCGAGCCATCATGCCTCGAGCTCAATTGACCGCGCAATTTCCCCATCGCCTCAGCCAATTCTACCGAATATTCTTCCGCAATTCCTACTTCTATCATTGATTTATCTCCTTTTCTGCGACCGCCGCCAGCTCATCGCCGTACTTTTGCGCCATCGCCGCATCTTTATATTCTACATAAATACGCAACTTATTTTCCGTTCCAGAATAGCGCGTCATAATTCGCCCATCCGCGCCAATCTCGTTCGCAATGCGCTCGCACGCCGCGCTCCATTCCGGCAAATCTTCCAACGGCTTCTTCTCTCTAACTTTCACAGCTACCTGATAACTTGGATTCTCGACAAAATCCGCCCACAAATCCGCCAATTTCGCGCCTTTTTCCTGCAAAATCTTCAAAACAAACAGCGCCATGAAAGTGCCATCACTACTATCGAGCCACGGCTGATATAAAATATGCCCAGCCAATTCCCCGCCCAAAATCAGCCCATTCTGCATGCTACATTGCGACACCGCCTTGTCGCCGTTCAGGACTTTCAGCACTTTAATTCCCTTGGACTCAAGATACTTCACCGTTGCGAGATTGCTATATTCTGTCAAAACAACCCCGTCGCCAGCCAAAAGTCCGCGTTCTTTCAAGTATTCCGCTAGCAATATCGTAATCCTGTCACCATTCCAAATCCGCCCGCTCTCATCCGCTAGCACAATCCTATCCGCATCGCCATCTAGCGCTACGCCAGGAACCCCCAATTCCGCCGCTCTTGCGGCCATTTTTTGCGGATACAGAGCGCCGAAGCCGTCATTGATATTTTGTCCATTCGGCGCCGAATCAATCTGCTCGACTTCCACGCCAAACTTCTCAAACACAGTCCGACTAAAATCGTGCCCCGCCCCACAAGCCGCATCCAAAACGATTTTTACTTGACCCGGCTCAAATTTTGCCGTTTCTGGCGCTTCAGACGCAATCTCAGCGTATTTTCCGGCAAAATCGCTAACATACTCAGCTGTTTCAGTTTTCGCTTCTGAGGCCTCTAGCGCCCCTTCTAAGCTCTTTTCTTTTAGATCAAAATAGCTCTTCTCTATCTGCGCTTCTTTCTCGTCCGAGATTTTCGTTCCGCCTTCAAATATCTTTACACCATTATCGCTCGCTGGATTATGCGAAGCCGTTACCATAAAGGCGATCGAATTATCATACTCTGCCATAATTTTCGCTAGCGCCGGCGTCGTCAAAATCCCACAGTCGATTTCTTTACCGTCATCAAACGCGCTCTTCAGGCCTTCGACAATCCATTCGCCGCTCTCGCGCGTATCGCGCCCAAACAGCACCGTCGCTTCGCCATAGCCGCACGCCCTAACAGCCTCGCCAAAAATTCGAATTTTTTCCGGCGTCAAAATGCTCTGCCCAACCGCAGCGCGCACGCCATCAGTTTCACCAAAAATGACTTTTTTCATGCCTCTACTATACTAGAAATTCCGCCGCCCCAAAATGCCATATTTTTTATTCAGTAAATTTTGCAACAACATTTTTTCAATTTTTTCGCACTCCACCCCTGTTAAAATTGCATACAGATTTTGCTCAAAATATATTGACAAGTCCAAGCAAAAAGCTTAAACTAAAAATAGCTTTGATGATTATTCGCAGATTATCAAAGCCGCACTATTCTCAAAAACAAAAACACGACAAAAACAAACACATAAAACGCTCCGATTCAGGCACGGCCAATTTATCCCTCAAGCGCCGTAGCAAATACCGAATCGGAGCTTTTTCTTGTCCTGTCACGCACAAAATACAAAGCCATCAAAAAAACGCCCCGCTCGGGCGTTTTCGTTTTTTATTCTTCCGGAAAACCATAGCTATTATCGTTAGCCCACTTGCAGGCTTCGTTCTCCGCATTCGCCGCATCCGTGCAGTCCAAATGCTTTTGATCGCCGCCGTCCGTCTTTTTCTTCACGTCCCCTAACGCTTGCTCGACATATTCTTCTACATATTTCCTGGTCGCGTACTGCTTACTGCTAATAAAATTTTTCAGCGACAACACGCCCATAATGCCAACCAGCGCAAAGCCTAATGCAACAAAGGCTACCAACATGCTCTTACCGCCGCATTTTTCACATTTCTCTGCGGCTTTTTTCTTGTTTTCGTTCATACAACTATCATAGCATAAAGCTCATGCTTCTCAAACCAACAAAAAATCGCCTTCCGGCGATATTTGCTTTAACAACTTAGTTGTGCAATCACTCATCGTTGTATCTCGTAAGCTTATGTTGCATCTGCCGAAGCAGAAAATGTAATTAATTAAGCTTCTATCAATTACTGCAACCGACCTAGCTACACGCATCATTACTGATTCGTGCGCATCATTCTCCCTAGAAAGGAGGTAATCCATCCACACCTTCCGGTACGGATGCCTTGTTACGACTTAACCCCAATCATCTCCCCCACCTTAGGCCGCCGAAACGGACTTCGGGTGTTGGTGACT
>OCVV011303389.1_pt1 | contig 13321 bp, 13 predicted proteins | sample 1539721 | NCBI WGS metagenome assembly OCVV01 (sample SAMN02144230, study PRJEB22623) | gut metagenome | biome: sheep rumen | host: Ovis aries | place: New Zealand
TAGGGGTAGAGAGGGGGTAGAGAGGGGGTAGAGAGGACCCAGAGAGGACCCAGAGAGGACCCAGAGAGGGGGTAGAGAGGGGGTAGAGAGGGGGTAGAGTAGGAGGGGGGATTGCTCAAACGTTGTATCGTGTGCGACCGGATAAATCCAATGTGTTTGTTGAGGAGGATGTATATTGTTTCGCGCATTTCAATAAAAAAGTGTATTTTTGCAGAGTGAAAAGAGAGTGATAGAGGGATATAAAAAACTGATTTGATGAAACGTACGATGTTTACAGGCCGTATGAAAATGGCCGATATGATAGCTTCGAACTACGACCTCATACTTATGATGCCGCGGTTCGGTATACCGCTGGGCTTTGGTGAGAAGAGTGTCAGAGAGGTGTGCCGTGACCACGGGGTGGACGAAAACTTCTTTCTTACGGTGTGCAACATTTACACCTTCGACGACTACCGGCCTGACGACGAGGAGATATCCAAGATTGACAATCGTATTGTGGCGGAACATCTGCAGTGCAGCCATCGTTATTATATTGAAGAACGTCTGCCGCATCTGCAGCATCACCTGGACCACATAGCCGACTCGGCGGGCGAGCAGCCGGCGACGATACTGAAGAAATACTTTGCCGACTACTGTCGTGAAGTGCGTGAACATGTACGTCGCGAAGAGCGCAACCTCAAGAGCATGCTCGAACAGATGGAGGCTAAAGAGAACCGGGGCAAGACGGTGAGTGACACCTTTATAAAAAGCCACGACAATATAAAGGACAAACTCTCAGACCTGACGCAGATCATACTGAAGTACGTGCCTGGCGAGAAACTGAACGAAGAGATGATGGAACTCGTTTTCGACATCATGCAGCTGAGCCGCGACCTTGAGAAACATGCCGAAATCGAGGAAATGTTGCTGCTGCCGCCTGAAGACTTTGCGCTGAGCGAACGCGAGCAGGAAGTGCTGGAACTGGTGGCCCGCGGGCTGAGCAGCAAAGAAGTGGCTGAAAAGCTCTCGATAGCTGTCAACACTGTCAACACACATCGCAAGAGCATTACCCGCAAGACGGGTATCAAGAGTGTGGCAGGCCTGGCGGTATACGTGATGCTGAAAAAGAACTGAGCAGGATATTAAAGAAATATAATAACGATGAAAGGTCTGAAATATATACGCATTATTCTCGCATCGCTGATGCTGGCTGGCATCACAGCCCTCCTGCTCGACACCACGGGTCTCCTGCGCCATTGGCTCGGCTGGATGCCAAAAGTGCAGCTGCTGCCGTCTATACTGGCACTGAACGTTATAATGGTCGTCAGCGTGCTTGTCGTTACCCTCTTGATTGGCCGCTTCTACTGTGCGGTAGTATGTCCGATGGGCATCTTTCAAGACTTGTTCATCTGGGCGCACAAACTCGTCTTCGGCAAAAAACGCCCATACCGCTACCATAAACCCGCCAACTGGCTGCGCTATACAGTACTCATACTTTTCATCATCGCAATGCTGGTCGGCATGAACAGCCTTGCCGTTCTCATCGCACCCTACAGCGCCTACGCCCGCATGGTTACGGGTCTGCACTCCACCGGAATCGTGCAGTGGGTTGCCATCGCTACACTGGTCGTCATAGGCATGATGAGTTTCACTATGGGACGCCTCTGGTGTAACACCGTCTGCCCCGTCGGAACTCTGCTCAGCCTCGTCTCGCGCTTTCGTCTCTTCGGCATCCGCATCGATGCCGACAAATGTGTCGGCTGTCGCAAGTGCGAGCATGGATGCAAAGCCATGTGCATCGACATAGACAACCATCGTGTCGACCACTCGCGCTGCGTCGACTGTTGGAACTGCATCGCACAGTGCCCAACCAGTGCAATCAGCCTTAGATACACAATGCACCCTGACGGTGACGGCAAGACCGTGGACCACAGCCGCCGCAAATTTGTCGCCACCACCGTTGCCGTAGGTACAGCCATCGCTGTTGAAGCACAGGAGCAGAAAATGGACGGAGGTCTCGCTGTCTTAATAGGTAGGCAGATCCCAGAACGCAAAGTGCCGCTGAAGCCCTTTGGCGCCCGCAGTCTGGCCAACTTCAGTTCCCGTTGTATCGCATGCCAACTCTGTGTCAGCCAGTGTCCCGAGAAAATCCTGCGTCCGTCTACCAAACTGGAGACCCTCATGCAGCCCGAAATGAAATACACCGACGGCTACTGCCGCACCGCATGCACACGCTGCAGCGAAGTATGCCCCGCGGGCGCCATACTCCCCATTGACAAAGAAGAAAAAACCTCAATCAGCATTGGACGAGCCATTGTCCTCACCGACAACTGCCTCTCCGCCAACGGCAACGTCCAATGCGGTGCTTGTGCCCGCCATTGCCCAGCCGCAGCCATCAGTATGGTGACTGACGCCGCCGGCTGCCAGCGCCCCGTCGTCAACGAGGCCCTCTGCTTAGGTTGTGGCGCTTGCGAATATTACTGCCCTGCTAGACCCATGACCGCAATCTACGTCGAAGGCCGCGAAGTCCATGCCGAACTGTGAACACAAAAAGTAACCCATGTAAACAACCCATAGGCCATTCATACCATTAAGAACGCGGATGTCCCCGTCCGTAAATCATTATCCCCACAATAAATACGTATAGAAACCATCCACCCCCAAATATAGAAACATCCCCAAAAAACAATAAAAAGATAAAACACTTAACACTATAGAAATTATGAACATCAACCCCAAACAAACGCTCCTTGACTTTGTCAAGTACACATGCACATTCAAATTTTGGAAAGAACTTATCATCATGACCCTCGGCATGGCCGTCACTGCCGCAGCTGTCTACTACTTCCTTGTGCCCTCAAAACTTATCATCGGCACCATCTCCGGTCTCTCCATCGTCCTCGTTAGCATCTTTGGAGGCAACCTTGGCACATACATCACCATCATCAACATCATACTGCTCATACTCGCATTCCTACTCATCAACAAAGAATTTGGCGCCAAGACAGTCTACACAGCCCTCATCCTCGGTCCTCTTACCAACTTCTGGGCCTGGCTCATGCCCTGGGATGCCCGTAACTCCGCGGGAGAATACATCCTCGCCCACCACAACCCCATCACAGGCTCCGCTTCCATCATGGGTGACCCATGGCTCGACCTCTGCTGCTTCGTACTCCTTCTCAGTGCCGCCCAGGCCCTCATGTTCAGCATCAACGCCTCCACGGGTGGCCTCGATATCCTCGCCAAAATAGTCAACAAATTCCTCCATTTCGATATTGGTGCCTCCGTCTCCATCGCAGGCGCCGTCATCTGCTGCACCGCCTTCTTCATTCCCAACAACCAGTTCCGAATGGTCATTATCGGTCTCATCGGCACCTGGATTAACGGACTTGTCGTCGACTACTTCACCGCCACCCTCAACAACCACAAACGGCTCTGCATCGTCTCCAAAGACTATGAACGTATTCGCCAGTACATCATCGGCACCCTCCACCGCGGATGTACACTCTATGAAGTCACCGGTGGCTACAGCGGTGAGAAAAGCATCGAACTCGAAGTTCTCCTCTCCAAAGATGAATTCAGCAAAATACTTGCTTGGATGAAAGACCAGCATATCGACGCCTTCTCCACCGCCGGCAACGTAAGCGAAGTTTACGGCTACTGGTCCAGCGGGAAAAAACGCAAAGCTATAAAAGACCAGATGGACAAAAGATAATAGTATTAAATTAAATGAAACGAAGAGAATTTCTGAAGGCGCTTGGCGGTGCAACAATGGCGAGTGTGGCTTTCGCTGTGGGTTGTGACAATCCCAGCAGTGCTAAGGCGGAAGGCTTTGGAACAGGCGAGGCGCCGAAGGGAAATATGACCTACCGCAAAGATGCCAAAGGTCGTAATGTGAGCCTGCTGGGTTTCGGTATGATGCGGCTACCCGTTGATGGTGGTGGCGCAGCCCGTGAAAAGCCAGATGCTCCTATAGACCAGGATATGGTCAACCGTCAGGTGGACTATGCCATAGAACATGGAGTCAACTACTTTGATACAGCCCCGGTCTACTGTCAAGGCCGGTCGGAAACTGCCACAGGCATCGCCCTCAACCGTCATCCGCGCGACAAATGGCTCATTGCCACCAAGCTTAGTAACTTCGGAAACCCCTCGCGCGAAGCGAGCTTAAAGATGTACGAGCAGTCTTTCAAGGCCTTGCAGGTTGACCACATTGACTACTACTTGCTGCACTCTTTCGGAGGATTCGACAGTGATGGCAAGAGCCTGTTCGATAAACGCTTCGTGGAGAATGGAATGCTAGACTTTTTGATGGAAGAGCGCGAAAAGGGCCGCATCCGTAACCTCGGCTGGTCGTTCCATGGGGTTCAATCGGAATTTGACAAAGTTGTTGCACTGCACGACAAGTACCATTGGGACTTCGCACAAATACAGATGAACTATGTTGATTGGCTATATGCTAATGAGTTAAACTCACGTAACGTCAAGGCTGAACATTTGTACAACGAGCTCGACAAGCGTGAGATACCAATAGTCATTATGGAGCCGCTGCTGGGTGGCCGACTGGCGACGCTCAACGATCATATGGCCGCAATGCTTAAAGAACGTGAACCAGACCGAAGTCTTGCCTCATGGGCTTTCCGTTTTCTCGGCATGTTTCCTCGTATAATGTCGTCGCTCAGTGGTATGACGCTCATGGAACATCTGGAGGATAACGTCCGCACCCACTGTCCTTGTGAGCCTCTCTCTGCTGATGACATGGCACTGTTGGAGCGTGTGGCCGACGAGTTCGCTCATTTCCCCGCCATTCCTTGTACCACCTGCCAGTATTGTATGCCGTGCCCATACGGCCTTGACATACCTGGTATATTCTCATTTTACAATAAAAGTCTTGCAGAAGGCAATATTGCCAGTGAAGGCACTGTGGAACAACGTGAGTTTCGTCGTGCGCGGCGGACGTTCCTCACGGGATACAATAAAAGCATCGAGCGGCTACGTCAGGCCGACCATTGTATTGGATGTGGCGAGTGCCTCAAACATTGTCCGCAAGGTATCAAGATACCCGAAAAGATGCACATTATAGAAGAATACACGAATAAACTCAAAGACTCATTGGTATGAAATTGTTGTTTTTAGGCACATGGGAGATAATTGTCATAGTTATCGTGGTGCTGCTCCTGTTCGGAGGGAAAAAAATTCCCGAGCTCATGAAAGGCCTTGGTAAAGGCGTTAAGAGTTTCAAGGATGGCATGAACGGAATGGATGACGATTGCGGAAATACAATGAAGCAGGATGATAACTCTATATAAAATAATATTGTCATCCCCCAATATCTAGGCACTTTGACCTTTTGGGATCACCTCGATGTCCTGCGTCGGCATATTTGTCGCATGATTTTGGCTGCATTGTTGGCCATGGTGGTCTGTTTCTGCCTTAAGGATCAACTTTTTGCTGTAGTGCTCTATCCAAAGCCTGCCTATTTGCATCTAATCAACGTTGATATAGCACAGCAGTTTCTCATCCACATGCGGGTGGCCTTGCTTTCTGGCCTAATTATAGTGGCACCATATTTTGTATACGAAATCTTCTCTTTCGTCGCCCCGGGCCTCTATGCCACCGAGCGGCGCATGGCATTGAAAGCTCTTATATTTGCCTGTCTGCTGTTCTATTTAGGGGTTACTCTCAATTATTTTGTGGTATTCCCTTTCGCTGTTAATTTCCTTGGCTCGTATCAAGTGAGCGACGAGGTGAAAAATCTTATATCTCTGACCTCTTATGTTGACCTCTTGATGGTCATGAGTTTTGTCATGGGCCTCGTTTTTGAACTGCCAGTACTGTGCTGGCTGCTTGCCAAGTTTGGACTGCTCAAGGCTGCTGTCATGCGTCGTTACCGCCGACATGCCATAGTGGCTATAATCATACTTGGAGCCATCATCACCCCCACCGGCGATCCGTTTACATTGGCTGTAGTAGCAGTTCCGATATATCTGTTATGGGAATTGAGTATCATGATTGTTAAACAAGTGGAACAATGAGGAAGTCATTATTTTATGTCATTGCGGCTTTGACCGTCTGCGCCTGTCGTCCGGATGTCACTCCTGACAAGGAAACGACATGCGCTGACGCCCTAAGGACATATGTCGAACGTTATCCGGCCGCTGAGGCGCAAGACCTATATAAGTTGGTTTTACAGGACCTGTACGGTCCGGGACACCTTCTGACCGACAGTGCCGACTGCGCCTACTATATTGATGCCGAGTTGGCCTCGATGCCGGATACTAACGAGATGCCCTTATACGAAAGCACACTTTGTGAGGGCAATTATGTTAGAGTGAACATGCTGCTAATCAAACACGGCGTCCTTGACACCGAGACGTTGACCTCGGCTGTTATGCGTAGTGCGCAAGACATTCGGCCACTGGATTCAAGATTCGTGTTGTCGCACAGCACCGCCTTCAAAGAAGCCTACCATCCGCATTACCGTATCGTCCGGCGTGACATCTTCGAAAAAGAACTGCTACCTCTGATAAACAAAAGTATATAACATGAAACTGAAATTTTTACCAGTGCTCATCGCGGCATTGCTTGCTGTTGCATGCTGCAACCCCAAGGCCCCCACACCTAAAAATATTATCCTCATTGTCGGCGATGGAATGGGGGTGGCTCAGGTCTACTCTTCAGTTGTTGCCGAGAAAGGTGACAACAGTGCATTTCTCCGTTTTCCTTTCTCAGGCTTTTCTCGAACCTATTCTCTGAACAAATACCGCACCGACTCATCGGCCGGCGGCACAGCCCTAATCACAGGCCATAAGGTGGACAACTATCACGTGAACTGGGCTCCCGACTCGACACGTTATCGCACCATCTTCGACGACGCCATTGCCGCCGGCAAGTCGACTGGCTTTGTGGTCACCAGCGACGCTATGGACGCCACCCCGGCCTCCACTTATGGCCATGTGCCCTATCGCAAGATGTACGACACACTATCACTCCAACTCGCACAGTGTGCGCACAGCGTGATGATTGGCGGCGGAGCCAAATATTTCCGCCCCGAAAACCGCAAGGACGGACTCTCCCCGCTCGATACCCTAGCATCGCGCGGTTACGACCTGATATACAGCTTTGATTCTATGCTTGCCTACACTGGCGAGCGTATGGTGGCTCTCCTTTACGACGGCGATCCTCTCCCCGAACCCGAGCGTGGCGACGTGCTGCGTCCCGCTTCGTTAAAGGCGCTTCAATTGCTCAGCCGCAATCCAAAAGGATTCGCCTTGATGATTGAAGGGTCGCAGATTGATTGGGCCTGCCACAACAACGACTCGGCCTACCTGCGCGCCGAATTGGCCGACTTCGAACTGATGCTCCACGCCGTGCTCGACTGGGCCGAGCAGGACGGCCAGACACTCGTCGTTGTCACTGCCGACCACGAGACTGGCGGCCTCTCGCTACCCGACGGGGATATCGAGCAGGGCCTCAACACTTTCCGCTTCCACTGGGGCAGCCACACCGGCTGCATGGTGCCCGTTTTCGCCTTCGGACCGGGCGCCGACCGCTTCAGCGGAATCCAGCAGAACACCGACATCCCCAACAAAATCCGCACCCTCCTGACCATCTCCCAAGGTGAATAGTCAATACGATAACCCCTAACCCATAACGCGCCAACAGTTCGCTAAAATGATAAAGTTCTGTGTCAGATTAGTCCAGCGCTGGCTCCCTGAGCCTTTCGTCTTTGCCATCCTGCTCACCTTTGTGGCGGCGCTGATTGCCATTCCAGTCTGCCGTCAGTCTCCGCTCGAGGTGGTCGAACACTGGGGTGGGGGAGTATGGAACCTGCTGGCCTTTGCCATGCAGATGGCCTTGGTGCTCGTGTGTGGCTCCACGCTGGCAGCCGCTCCCGTGGTTAAACGCGGCATCACGGCATTGGCCCGTGTCCCGCGCACCCCTGCGGCGGCCATTGCATTGGTCACCATCGTCTCCTCAATAGCCTGTTGGCTCAACTGGGGCTTCGGCCTCATCGTGGGCGTCATCTTTGCCAAAGAGATAGCCCGTCAGATGCGCAGCGTCGACTATCGCCTCCTTATTGCATCGGCTTATAGTGGCTTCGTAGTGTGGCACGCTGGTCTCTCCGGGTCCATTCCTTTGACCATGGCCACCCCGGGCGAAGCCCTGGCCCTCGCCACCAACGGCGCCCTCACATCGCCCGTCCCCGTCAGTCAAACCATCCTCGACCCACACAACCTTGTCTTGGTGCTTCTCGTCATCGTCGCCATCACCGTGGCCAACACCCTGATGCACCCCAAACAGGGGGCCGTGACCGTCGACCCCGCACTGCTTGCTGACGAGTCGGACCGTCCACAGCTCCCCGACCATCCCACTCCGGCCCAACGGTTGGAACACAGCCCGCTACTTTCATGGCTTATAGGCTTGATGCTGGTTGCCTATCTCGTGGTGAAGCTCGGTTTCCGTGGCGCCACCCTTGACCTTGGCGCCGTCATCATGCTCTTCCTCGCCGCCGGCCTCTTGCTCCACCGTACCCCCTTGGCCTACGTGCGTGCCTTCGGCAAAGCCGCGTCCGGTGCCAGCGGCATAATACTCCAGTTCCCCTTCTACGCCGGCATCATGGGCATCATCACCGGTGTCGGTGCCAGCGGCATCTGCATGGGCACCGTCCTGGCTGACGCCTGTATACGCATCAGCACCCCCACCACCTACCCGCTTCTCACCTTCCTCTGTGCCGCCATCCTCAACCTCTTCGTACCCTCCGGCGGCGGCCACTGGGCCATCCAAGCCCCCATCATGTTCACCGCCGGTGCCGACCTCGGCGTCGACCCCGGCCTCACAGGCACCGCCATCGCCTGGGGCGACGCATGGACCAACCTCATCCAACCCTTCTGGGCGCTCCCCGCTCTGGCCATCGCCCGCCTCAGCGCCAAGGATATCATGGGCTACTGCCTCATAGACCTCCTCGTCTCGGGCGTCGTCATTTGCGCCGGCCTGATAGTCTGGGCCATATAACCTTAACCCTTAAACCGATTGTTATGTTTGAAGATGTCATAAAACACTACCCCGACTTCCCGAAAGCGGGTATAGACTTCATCGATGTGCTGCCTTTCCTGCACAACAAAAACGCCTTTAACGCCGCCGTGGCCGAAATAGACCGCCTCTCGACAGCCCCCAACGTCGCCACCGTCGAAGCCCGCGGCTTCCTCTTCGGTGCCCCACTGCTTTCGGTCTCCGACCACGTCCAGACCCTCGTCCCTTTCCGCAAAAAGGGTAAACTGCCCCATGCCGAAGGCGACCTGGTGAGGGTGGCTATCGAAAAAGAGTACGGCAGCGACGAGCTCTTCTACCGTCTCAGCGACTTCGCAGCCTGTGTGCCCAACGGCGACTTCATCGATGTGACCATCCTCGACGACCTCCTCGCCACCGGTGGCACCGTCGACGGCATCGTCCAGTCCCTCGCTCGCCAGTCTGTCGCTGGCCGCCAGCTGCGCATCAAGGAGTTCATCTTCCTTGTCGAACTGCCCGCCCTTGGCGGTCGGCGCCTGCTCGAAAGCGTCGCCCCGGTCCACTCCCTGATGTCGCTCGCCGGGGTGGAGTAAAATACCCCCATCCCCGCAACCTGTAATTTATAGGGAAATCGTGCCAGCCCCTCTACCCCCTCTCTGGGGCCTCTCTGGGGCCTCTCTACCCCCTCTCTACCCCCTCTCTGGGTTCCCTCTACCCCTCGCTACCCTATTTTTCAATTTTCAATTTTCAATTTTCAACTTAAAAGACCATCTTCGCCACCACCACCGCCAGCAGCACCAGGCAGTAGGCTGTCTTGATAAACGTCCCCCCCAGGAAACCCACAAACGCACCCGTGGCCGCCTTCAGGGCCGGCCGCAGTTCGTGGCTCTTCATGTATTCGCCCACCAGGGCCCCGATGAATGGCCACAGCATCACCCCCAGCACCCCTTGCGGCCCGAACGGCAGTCCTATAATGGAGATTATCAGGCCGATATTGCACCCCCAGATACCGTACTTCGAACCGCCGAACCGCTTCGTGCTCAGCGACGGAACCACATAGTCTATCACACCGATCACAACGGCCATGACCGCCGTCACCACGAGCATCCATGTGCTGATGTCCACATACGGCGTGAAACTGGCTATCAGCAGCCCGACCCATGCCAGCGGCGGCCCCGGCAGCACCGGAAGAACAGACCCTAACGCCCCAATCACGAGGCACACTATTGCAAGGATAATAAGAACAGTATTCATGTTATAATCATTATTTTAACGTTCGCCTTTTAATTCTTTACCTTAACCCTCAACTTTCAATTCTCAATTTTCAATTTTCAATTCTCAATTATCAATTCTCAATTTTCAATTGTCAATTATCAACTCGTCAAACACTTCCCTCAGCCGCCCCTTGTCGGCTATCAGCGCGCGCAGCTCCTCCAGCGGGGCCGCGTTCGGCGAATCCTCAAGCCATAGCTTTATATATCCTCTCTCCGAGTACTTCTCCTCCAGGTGCTGCACCGTCCGCCGCCAGTGCCCCTCGCGGTCCAGCTCCGCATAGTGGCTCAGCCCGTACTCCACCGTCCGCCGCACTATCGTCAGCGGCTCCACATCGCGGTCCGCCTCCGCCACCACGCATCCCAGCCTCGTCCGCGGCGCCCGCTCGGCCGAAGCCCTGTGGTCCTCGGCAGCTTGTGCTATCTCCTCTATCTCGCTCGCGCTGAACCACTTCTCCAGCCTCCGCTCAGCCCTTATCTTCCGCCCCGACTCCTCGTGGTGCCTCTCCCGTCCAGCCGTCAGCCCTATATCGTGCATCGCGGCGGCAACATACGTCTTTGCCGAAGGCTCCATCGCCATCGCTCGCGCTATCACCCTCCGCGCATGGTCGCGCCGGTGCGCCGCGTCGAAGGCGTCGTATTGCGGCAGCACGCACTCCTCCACATATTCCCTCAGGCTCTCTTCCACACAGTCCCACCGCCGCCACTCGTACGCCATCCGCTCGCTCCCGTCGTTCATGTACACTATTCCGCAATACACAAACCCCTCTTTCTCAATGATGTGTCTCATCGCGCGGTTCGAAGCGTGCGTGTCTATCCTCAGGTGCTGAAATCTCCCTTTGGCATACCGGAACACCTCCTCCGCCACCCCGTGCGCCTCTCGCGTCCGCGCCACGCGGTGTATCGTCGCGTACGGACTGTCGTCAATCCATCGCCCTCCGGTGATGACGCCGTAGGTCGGCTCCTCACCGTCCACCAGCGCAAACGTGCCCACCACACGCCCCTCGTCTTCAATCACATACGACACCCCCGCCGCCATGTCGGCCGCCAGCCCCTCGCGCGTCGGGTATCCCACCCACTGCGTCCGGTTGCCGTCCGCCCGCATCAGCGCCCGCGAGTTGTCGTACATCGCCATCACCGCCTCCACATCCTCCGCCCTCGTGGCTCGTGTCTTCCTTTCCATGTCTGCTATAACGCGCCCCGACCGCCATTATTGCAATAATATTCTTCGCGTTACAAATTATTTTGTTATCTTTGCAGTCCAAAACAAAAGGAAAAAAAATGAAAAGATTAACACAATTTGTTTGTTCTCTTGCTGTTATGGGCCTCGTGGCCTCGTGCGGCAGCAAGCAGCATTTCTCCGTCGAAGGCTCCCTCGCCGACGACCAGTTCAACGGCAAGACGGTCTACCTCTACCAAAACGGCTCCGTCGTCGACAGCGCTGTCGTCGCCGACGGTCGCTTCGCCTTCTCCGGTGAGGCCTCTCAGCCCTGGCTCGCCTCCGTGGCCGCCGCCGGCGAGAGCGTCCGTGCTCAGCTCGACTTCATCGTCGAACCCGGCAAGCTCAACCTCGACCTCCTGGCCGGCACCGTCTCCGGCTCCCCCCTCAACGACTCCCTCCAGGCCTTCGCCAATGTCAACGACTACAGCGAGTTCGAGGCCGACATGCGCACCTACGAGCAGATCTACTACTCCACCACCGACGCCCGCGAGCGCGCCGACGCCGAGCGCATCTACGACTCCCTCGAGGCCATCGGCGTGGGTCGCACCTTCGAGCGCGCCAAGGCTCTCTACCTCGCCAACAAGTCCAACGCCCTCGGCGCCTACGCCATGTCCGTCATGGCCGGCACCGACCGGCTCACCTTCGCCGACATGACCGCCCTGCTCGACGGCGCTTGCCCCCAGGTGACCGACAACGCCAAGGTCCAGGCACGCCTCAGCCAGCTCAAAGCCGTCGAGGAGACCTCCGTCGGTCGCCACTACACCGACATCGTCGGCGTCGACGGCCGCCTCAGCGACCTCGTCGAAGGCCGCGTCGCTCTCGTCGACTTCTACGCCTCCTGGTGCCCTCCCTGCCGCGCCGAAATCAAGGACAACCTCGTCCCTCTCTGGGCCAAATACAAAGACCGTGGCCTTGTCATCGTGGGTCTTAACGTCTGGGAGCGTGGCGACCGCGCCAAGCGCGAAGCCGCCCACCAGAAGGTCATGGCCGACCTCGGCATCACCTATCCCCAGCTGGTCGACAGCACCTCCGTGGCCACCGACGTCTACGGCGTCCGCAGCATCCCACAGATTCTCCTCATCGGCAAAGACGGCACCATCCTCGCTCGCGACCTCCGTGGCGCCGCCATCGAGGAAGCCATCGTCAACGCTCTGGCTCAGTGAGAAGTCTGGCAGTCATATTAGCGACTCTCATCGGTTTAATGGGTTTGACGGGTTCCACCCCCGTTAAACCCATTAAGCCCATTCAACCCATCGTCCCCATTCACGCCCAAGACACCAACACCCTCACTCTCCGCCTCGAGGGCTCCTCGTTCTTTGTCGACAACGAGTTCTTCGGCGACCGCATCAGCGGCTACACCCTCCCCGGCTTCGTCCTCCGTCCCAGGCTCCAGCTGCACATGGGCTCCATGGTCACCCTCTCCGGCGGCGTCCACTGGCTCCACCTCTGGGGCGCACGCCGCTACCCCGCACTGTTCAGCGCCGCCGCATGGCCCGCCGTCTCCGACAGCAACCGCATCCACCTCCTGCCGTGGCTGCAGGGTAGGGTAGACTTCTCCAACGGTCTCTCGCTCGTCGTCGGCAGCCTCGGCAACAGCGCCCACCAACTCCCCTTGCCCCTCTACGACCCCGACCTCGCCCTCGTCGCCGACCCCGAAGCCGGCGTTGAGCTCCTCTACTCCGGCCCCTTCGCCGTGGCCGACCTCTGGGTCGACTGGCGCGAGTACATCTGGAGCCGCAGCAGTGTCCCCGAGCGGTTCACGGCCGGCCTCTCGGGCCGGTTGCGCTACTCCTTCGACAACGCCGAGCTCTACCTCCCGCTCCACCTCGTCGGGCAGCAC
>OCVV012853733.1_pt1 | contig 13320 bp, 10 predicted proteins | sample 1539721 | NCBI WGS metagenome assembly OCVV01 (sample SAMN02144230, study PRJEB22623) | gut metagenome | biome: sheep rumen | host: Ovis aries | place: New Zealand
GACCTCCAGATTATGAGTCTGTTGCTCTAACCAACTGAGCTACAAGTCCTTTCGGAAGAGCTCGCTGTGTTTTCAGACTCGTTGAGCTGGTTTGCGTTCTTCCTTAGTGGTTGTCCCGCCCTGATTCGAACAGGGAATGACAGAACCAAAAACTGTAGTGTTACCGTTACACCACGGGACAAGACCTGAATAGCGTTTTGAGAGACAATTGTATGCCGTTCTCAAAATGCGGATGCAAAGGTAATGATTTTTTTTGAATAACCACCTCGGTTTTGTCTTTTTTTTATTGAAAAATGAAAAAATGGTTTGGAAGAAAGTGTTTTTCCTATAGAAATGATGCAAGGAAAAATGACAGATTTCAATAATTTTACTGTTTTATTTGCATTTTGGATGAAATTGTGCTACCTTTGCAACTACTTTTGTATTTACCATGTCAAAACAAAAACCGATTATACATAATAAGCGTAGAAATAAAATACGCATCCACAGTGAAGGCAAGGAGACCTTGATTGGGGCTGGATGGGTGTTGGCGATTGTAGTAGGACTCTGTCTTTGGTTGATTGGTAATCACTGGACTTCTTACGTAATTATTGGCATTTTCGTTGTTGCTTATGCCATTCTCCTCAATTTCTTCCGCTGCCCAATTCGCATGTTTCAGGGTCCAACAACCAAGACTGTTGTTGCTCCTGCCGATGGTCGTGTGGTGGTGATTGAAGAAGTGGATGAGGATGAGTATTTCCATGACCGTCGCTTGATGATTTCCATTTTTATGAGTCTTGTCAATGTTCATGCCAATTGGATTCCTTGTGAGGGTACGATTGTGAAGGTTGCACATCAGAAGGGTAATTTCATGAAAGCCTATCTGCCAAAAGCCAGTACGGAGAATGAGCGGTCGATGATTGTGATAGAAACTCCTCATGGTGAGCAGGTTATGGCACGACAGATTGCTGGTGCGATGGCTCGGAGAATTGTCACCTACGCTGAGGAAGGTACGGATTGCTTCATCGACGACCACATGGGCTTTATTAAGTTTGGTTCGCGCGTGGATGTCTATCTTCCACTTGGCACAGAGGTCTGTGTGGAGTTGGGGCAACGGACAACGGGTGACGAGACGATTATTGCAAAGTTGAAGTAATGACTTGTTGACCAAAGTGGATGCTTTGGCCTGTGCTTCAGCAAATTTTATATAGATAAATATGAACAGACGTTTTATACCAAATGCGCTCACTTGTGGCAACCTCATTTGTGGTTGCATAGCTACGGGAGCCGGTTTCCATCATCATTTCACGACCGCCTTCATTTTCATTATTTTGGGTGCAGTGTTCGATTTCTTTGATGGTTTTGCAGCTCGTTTGTTGAAAGCACCGAGCAAGATGGGCATTGAATTAGATTCTTTGGCAGATGATGTGACTTTCGGTGTTGCCCCTTCTGCCATGATTTTCACATTGTTTACGGAGGTGCGTTATCCAGAAATGCTTTATAGTCCGTTCTGGTTTAAGTTCCTGCCGTTCACGGCATTCTTGTTGGCAGCCTTTTCTGCTTATCGCTTGGCTAAATTCAATCTGGACGAGCGTCAGCGTTTGGATTTCATTGGTCTGCCAACGCCTGCTTGTGCCATTTTCTGGGCATCGTTTATTTCCAGTTCGGAGGCTTATTTGACTTCGCCTCGTTTCAATGCTCCATTCCTTTTTGCATTCATGCTGATGTTCTGCTTTCTGCTAATCAGCGAAATTCCGATGTTCTCGTTGAAATTCAAGCATTTCGACATGAGGGACAAGCACACAATGGTGAAGTTCGGTTTTGTGCTTGTTTGTGCTGGCATCATGGCAATTAGTGGTTTGTCGGCTGATAGTGGATTCGTGCTCCAATCCATGAGTAAGGGATTGGCTGGTTGCATCGGTCTGTATATCCTGACTTGCTTAGTGATGTATATGACAGGCATTTCAAGGGAAAAAGATGTTAATGAATGATAGTTTTTACGGCTATTCCATGTCTTTAGTGCATTGGCAATAGAAAACATTCGTTTATGGGAGCATTATTAACAATCATACTCATTATCTTGTTTATCATTATTGTCCTTCCGCTGATTCTTGCCATGCTTGGTATAGGAGTGGGATACAAGATGCTCAACCGTTTCAAGAAGAACATGGAGGATTCCCAGCAGTCGTTTGACGGACAAGCCAATCGCCAGGATTCAGGAGGCTACGACAGAAATGAAAGAAGCAGACGTGGCAGTCGTTCAAATGTTGGTCATGGGCAGATAATTGGCGATGATGAGGGTGAGTACGTGGATTTCGAAGAAGTATCGAAGAAGTAGGAGAAGAAGATTGTCGTGCGCACTGACCTAAGGACATCACCTCTATCAGATTAAAAGCATTCTGCACAATGAATGGACAATCCTCAAGAAAAAATAAAAAGATAGGTTCGGAAGAGCCTATCTTTTTTTCTTGAAGAAATCTTTCATCATTTGGGCACATTCGTCTGCCAGAATGCCCGAAACAACTTGACACTTGGGATGGAGTGCTTGGGGAGCCAATTTCTGATACCCACGTTTTTCGTCGGCAGCACCAAACACGATTTTGCTTAATTGGCTCCAGCCGATGGCACCAGCACACATCACACATGGTTCCACTGTGACGTAGAGCGTGCATTTTTCAAGGTACTTGCCATTGAGCGTTTCGGCAGCAGCTGTGATGGCTTGCATTTCAGCATGTGCCGTCACGTCGTGCAGTGTCTCGGTGAGGTTATGACCTCTGCCGATGACTCGTCCATTGGCAACGACCACGGCTCCAATTGGAATCTCGTCGCGTGCCAAGGCTTTTCGGGCTTCCGCAATGGCTTCCCTCATGTATTTCTCATCTTCGTTTTGTTCCATTCTTTCTGTTGAGTTAACGCTTTGATGTAGCAAAGTTAGCCAAACAATCCTTATATGCCAAATAAATGAATGGAAATTTTCTTCGCAGATTTTTTTGCCGTACCTTTGTAGCGTAATTTGAGTTCTTAGATAATTTGATACAGAAAAGAATACATAAAGACTCCATTTCTTCCACGAACACATACGCTCGTGAATTGATAGATGCTGGTGAGTTTTTGCCCGAAATGACACTCATCACGACGGACGACCAAAGCAAGGGACGAGGGCAGAAAGGCAACTCGTGGGAGTCGGAAGTGAACAAAAACCTCACATTTTCCATTGTGTGCCATCCCGATTTTGTGGCACCATCCCGTCAGTTCGTTCTCAGTCAAGCCATTGCTTTGGCTGTGAGCTCGGTGGATGAGCAGTTGAAGGTGAAATGGCCCAACGACATCTATTTCGAGGACAAGAAAATCAGTGGCACGCTCATTGAGTGTGACTTGCAGGGCAAGCACATCGGTAACTGCATCATCGGTACAGGGCTGAATGTAAACCAGACCACGTTCCGTTCCAACGCTCCCAATCCAGTTTCGCTCAAGCAAATCTATGGAAAGGACTTTGATAGGGAGGAGATTCTACAGAAAATCATCGATGGGTTCGAGCATTTTTATGATATGATTCTCAATGGACAGCAGGAAGAACTTCGCCAACAGTATCTTTCGAAACTGTATCGGCGAGAAGGCTGGTACGAATATGAAGATGCCGATGGGCGATTCACGGCTGAGTTTGTTGACATCGAACCGACAGGACATCTTTTGTTGCGGAAAGCATCGGGCGTGGTGAAACGCTATGAATTCAAGGAAGTGCGATTTGTTATAAACGTGGAGCGTGAAGCGTGAAGTGTGAAGCGTGAAGAGTAGAACGTGAAGTGTGAAGCGTGAAGCGTGGAGCGTGACTTCATTAATTTTTTTTTTAGAACATGGAAACAAAACATATACACATCAAGGATTTCAACTATGAGTTGCCCGACGAGCGCATTGCCAAGTTCCCTTTGGCAGAGCGCGACTCCAGTAAGTTATTGGTATATCAGCATGGAGAAGTGAGTGAAGACACGTTCACGTCACTGCCCAAGTATTTGCCCGAGGGTTCGTTGATGGTTTTTAACAACACCAAAGTGATTCAGGCTCGCTTGCATTTCCGCAAAGATACTGGCGCACTTGTCGAGGTGTTCTGCATGAATCCATTTTCTCCGCTCGATTACCAGCTCAATTTCTCTGCACTCGGACATTGCCAGTGGCTCTGCATGATTGGCAATCTGAAGCGATGGAAAGAAGGTAAACTCAGTCGGGAGATTGATGTGAAGGGAAGAAAACTACTTCTTTCAGTGGAGCGTTTGCAACATGATGTGGAGAATGCCGATGGCACCAAGCATTTGGTGGAGTTTTCCTGGAATGACGACACGGTGTCTTTTTCCGAAGTGCTGGAGGCTGTGGGTGAATTACCGATTCCTCCATACCTCAATCGCGAGACGCAGGAAAGCGACCTGCGCACTTATCAGACGGTCTATTCCAAAATCAAAGGTTCGGTAGCTGCTCCAACGGCAGGTCTGCATTTCACCGACCGTGTGCTGGCTGCCATCGATGCAGCAGGCATCGACCGCGAAGAACTCACGCTCCATGTGGGTGCTGGCACGTTCAAGCCCGTGAAGAGCGAGGAGATTGCTGACCATGAGATGCACAGCGAATTTATTGTTGTGAAGAAACAGACGATTGAAAAACTGATTGCGCATGGAGGCGAGGCAATCGCTGTGGGAACCACTTCTGTTCGCACCTTGGAGAGTCTGTATTATATAGGAAAGAAACTTGAAACTCAGCCCGATGCTTCGGAGGAGGACTTGCACGTGAACCAGTGGGAGCCATACGAAAACTGCGGTGAGGAGAAAGATACTGTCCATTACTTGCAGAACATCTTGGACTATCTCAATCGAAATGGTCTGGCAGCACTTCACACCAGTACGCAAATCATCATTGCCCCAGGCTATGAATATCACATTGTGAAGCGGATGGTGACCAATTTCCATCAGCCTCAGTCAACGCTTCTCCTCTTGGTTTCTGCTTTTGTGCATGGCGACTGGCGCAAGATTTACGATTTCGCGCTTTCCCACGATTTCCGTTTCCTCAGTTACGGCGATTCCTCGATTCTCATTCCTTGATTATTCTCCTCGTTCTTCCACGATGTCGATGATGTCGGCAAGCGGAATCGACATGCCATTGTTCAATATGAGTTGATGGTTGACTTCATCAATCCTTTTCAGCTGGGCAGTGATGTGTTCGAATGAACCGCCGTCCTTACGTGCATCAGCTTGGAAATAGCTGATGGTGAGGGTGGGGGACTCGTTGTTGCGTTCCATCAACAGCATCAGGATTTGGTTCAGTCGTTCGTAGTCATATTCTTCCAATTCAGGCTTTTGCTGCGTGGGGCGAGCTGCTTCTTCGATGGCTGCATGATAACCAGTAAGGGCAGCAAAAGGTGCAAACTGTGCAGCCCGATTCAGCATGGGCATCTGCGGATGCTTCGTCGAAACGTGGTGGGGATGGTTGATGATGTCGTCGTAGTTCATGTAAGTTTTACTTAAATGAAGAATGAAGAATTAAGAATGAAGAATATATTTTACATTGCTCATTGGATGAGTTATTTTCATTCTTCATTCTATATTCTTCATTCTATATTCTTCATTCTATATTCTTCATTCTTCACGCTTTATGTCCTCCGATGGTGGCATTTCTCTCTATGGCTGTAGCACCTTCCTCGAAGTTCAAGCCTTTCAGGATGGCGTTCTTGCCGAAGCGTTGCTGGATGGCTAATTGAGCCTCTTGCAGTCGTCGTTCTTTGTCGAGTGCCGCCTGTTCCTCCTCTTCTTGTTTCTTCAACGCCTCATAGTCGGTGAAGAGGTCCAATTGCTGTGGTTGGGTGTTTTTGTTAGCCTCGCTTTCTGACACCACAAAATTGGTTGTCAGATTCAGTCGGCGAATGAGCAAGTCGGGGTTGACAATGCGGTCGTAGAGTTCCACAACGGCTTTCGTAATGAGTCGAGACGAAGATGTCTGCCTGTCGAGGTTTGCTGTGCCATGAGCATGTTTTGGCACCCTGCGACCATACCAGTCGGTCGTCACTTCTCCTTTGTATTTTTGGTTGTCTTGGTTCTTCAAACTTTCCACATCGTACCCTACTGTCAACACCAGCTGGTGGGTGACGAGTCGTTTTGCCACGAGGCTGAGTGCTGCTTGGTCTGCCATTTCCTGAACCACCACACGTGCTTTCTTGAAATCGTAAGGGCAGGTCAGCACCTGTCCGCTGCTGAAGGAATTGCTTTCTGGTTTGTATTGCTTCACCATTTCGATAGTGCAAGGCTCCCATCCCCAGGCATGGTCGATGAGCAGTTCCGCATTCACGCCAAAGAGCGAGTAGAGCAATTCTTCGTTTTGTTCTGACAGTCGTGCAATCTTGCCCATCGTGTCAATGCCGTATGGCATCAGTTTTTCGGCAATGCCTCGTCCCACTCGCCAGAATTTTGTCAACGGTCTGTAATCCCACAACTTTTCTCGATAGCTCATTTCATCGAGTTCGGCAATGCGCACTCCGTCTTTGTCGGCAGGTATGTGCTTCGCCACGATGTCCATTGCCACTTTGCAGAGGTAGAGGTTCGTGCCGATGCCTGCTGTTGCGGTGATGCCCGTTGTTTTCAGTACGTCCTGAATCATCGTCATCGCCAATTGGTGAGCCGTCATCTTGTAAGTGGAGAGATAGGCAGTCACGTCCATAAACACTTCGTCGATGCTATACACGTGAATGTCCTCGGCAGCGATGTATTTCAGATAGGTTTGATACACCCGTGTGCTGACTTCGATGTAGTGCGCCATGCGAGGTGGGGCTGCAATGTAGTCCAGTTCCCAATCGGGATGCGCTTGCAGTTCGAGTTCGTTGGATGATTTGCCCGTTATGTGCCAGTTGGCTTTTCGCCTGCGTTCGTTGTTCACCTCCTTCACCCGCTGTACCACTTCGAACAGTCGTGCGCGTCCGCCAATTCCATAGGCTTTGAGCGGAGGTGACACAGCCAAACAGATGGTTTTCTCAGTCCGACTGACATCTGCCACGACCAAGTGGGTGGTCAAGGGGTCGAGGCCTCTTTCCACACATTCCACCGAAGCATAGAACGACTTCAGGTCGATGGCTATGTAAGTTCGTTCCGACATGATTGAGTTTTATGTTTCAGGTTTCAACCTTAGACCCCAGACCTTAAAAACCAGAACCATCGCAAAGATATGGATTTCTTCCGACATTTCGTGATTTTCTTTCGATTAAATTTCTAATCCTTTCGATGATAGGGGGATTCTCAGAAGCCCGAATGGTGATTGATTGTAGCGCACGTGGTGATTTCCTGAAGCTTTCTTTTGGATTCAACTAGTTGCCGAGGGCTCGTTATCGTTCAAGCGAGGGCTCGTCGTGGTTCAAACGAGGGCTCGCTTGAAAAACGTTGAGGGCTCGCCATTTTGCTTGCGCTGAATTAAAACTTCAGTAGAAGCAAAGAAATGATTTAGTAGCATCAAAGCTGAGCGTCATCTTGAGTTTGACAAGTCCTGAAAGGACGACAGAATACAGGCAGGCGGTGAAGCGAAGCGGAACCCCTGCTATGTGTCTCAAACTAACCGAGTGCTGAAGGTACGACGGAACATCTGATATACATATCCGTCACCCGCTTCGGGGTTCCGTGCTTGGCACTTCACCGCCTGCCTGTGTTCTTTCATGCCTTCGGCACTTTTAGCGAACTAAAAAGACAAGAGCCGAACAGTCGTTGGGACTGTTCGGCTCTTGTGCGTTGGCTATGGATAGCTACTCCTATTTGAGTTTTGGCTTCAGTTCATCGGGAGAGTCTTTGGTGAACATGTTCACGGCTGGGGCTTCCTTTTCGAAGAGGTCGGAGATGAGTTGAGGCGTGAGCGTGAGGGTAGGGGTGAAGGCATCCGAATTCATGTAGGAGAGAATGGCGTGCCGCATCTGTCGTGCCACTACTCGTTGGTCGAGTTCGTGGGTGATGTCCATCGTTGTCATGAGGAGTTTGCCTTTCAGCACCTTTGCTTCGATGAGCATACCGAGCTTTCGGCTCACATGCCATGTGTCAATCGGCTGGATGGGCGATTGATAGTCCTTTGGCATTTCGGAGAGGTTCATCACTTGAGCCTTGTTCAACAGTTCCCACCAGTTGAGGTTCGACCACTCGTCGGTCGGAAATTCCTTGAAGAGTGGATGCTGCGCGTCGATGTATGCACCTGTGGTGTGAGGCGGACGCATCTTGAACCACGATGTGTTCCAGAACACAGGCAGATAGCTCTGTTTCACATCTTGTCCATATCTCACCTTTCCTGCTGCCGTTATCAGTACGTTGCCGCCTCGCTTCAGCACGTTGATAGCCTTCTTATTGAGTGTGTCGGTGATGAAGATGGCAGGCCCCTCCGACTCCCCAGAGAGGGAAGAGAAGGCTTCTGGCAGTTCCTTCGGATATACCCAGAAGTCCCAGTGGTTGGTCACGATGCCGTCGATGTTGGTGTAGAGCGTGAGTTTGGTTGGACGCTTGACCTGACTGAAGTCGCAGCGTATGCTACCCACGTATTCGTTCTTGCCAAGAGGAACGGGCTTGGGTTCGAATTTGCCCTCTGCCAAGATGAAACTGTCGGCAGAGATGATGGTGTATTCCATCCTCACGGGTCTGAAATCATTCTTGAAAGCGTTGTAGATGCCAATGGGAATCTTCGGCGTTTCGTCGTTCGTGAAGACGAACTTCGGAAAACTGGCAAGCAGAACCACAGGGTTGCAGAATTCGCGCCACTGCTTTCCATCCACATAGCCCTTCTCGCGCCAGAACACGTTGAGAGGACCGACGAGTGCCGTGCCTTGTCCGCTGTAGTCGTTCAAGCCTAAGAGTTGGAATCCCGCATAGTCCTTCGTGCGGAGGTTTCGCTCGATTTCGTATTTGTAGCAGAGGGTTTGGAGTTTTCCGCTTGCCATGAGGAACTGCTCTGCCCTGCTTGCCATGCCATTGTCGGCAAGCAGGTCGCGGAAAATCTCGAAGTTGCGTGCCTTGTATGCACCGCTGTATTGGGGAATCTCCTTGAAGTCGGGAAAGGCACACCACTGCCCCTGTTCGTGAGCAATGACGGGCTGGGTGTTCTGTTGCTGGGTGTCGGTCGGTTTGAAATTGCGTGGCAGGAGAATCTGCTCATAGTAGTTATCGACCGACTGAGGCGCATGGCGTTCCCAGTCGAGTCCTCGTGCGCCACCTTTCACGTGGTATTCCGAACCGCCGTCCCATGCCCATCCTCCACCCACGGAGGCACCGCAATACACGCGCCTTGGGTCGTACTCCTTCATCGCCTTCACCCAGTCGTTGCAGTAGCTTACCCAGTCGCCAGCAGGCTCGTTGCCCGCAGCCATCATGACGAACGAAGGGTGGTTGCCGTAAGTGTCGATGATGCGCTTGCTCTCCTCCATCAGGTATTGGTCGATTGCCATGCCACGACGCAGACGCACACCGTGGTTCGGCCAGGACGGACCTTCGGGCTGAAGGTAGATGCCGCAGAGGTCGGCAGCATTGAAAGCTGCTTCGGGAGGACAATAGCTGTGGAAACGCACGTGGTTGATGCCATATTCTCGACATTTGCGGAAGATTCTCATCCATTCGTCCTCGTCGGTTGGAGGATAGCCCGTTTCGGGAAAGCAGCAGTTTTCCACCGTTCCGCGGAACCAGATGGGGGCTCCGTTCAAGTAGAACTGTCGTCCCTTGATGGCAATCTCTCTCATGCCAAACTGCGTTTCATACACATCGTCCCCCACCATCACGGTGAGACCATAGACCACGGGCGAGAACTCGTCCCAAGTGAACATTTCCCTTCGCATGTCGAGCGTGAGGAAAACGGTCTCCTTCTCTATCACATTCGATGTCCTGAAAATGTATCGGCTTTCCGCATTGAGCGGAGTGGCTTCAGCGGTAATGATTTGAGGCCCAATCCAAGAGTCGAAGTTCTTGTCCGTTCCGCCTATCTGCACTTCCACTTTTGCCTTCATGTTCTTCACGTCGGGAATCACCTTCACGTGCTTGATGAAGACTTCCTTCGGTTGTGCTTGCAGTTCCATGCGTCCCGTGATGCCGTTCCAGTTGCCCTGCGTCTGGTCGGTCACACTGTGCGAATCCTGTCCCACGCACACGTTCTCGATGCCGTTATACACCTTGATGGCTATGTTGTTGCTCTCGCCAGCGTTGATGAACGAAGTCACATCATAGACGTGAGGCGTAGATAGCGACATCTGGTGTCCTACTTCCTTTCCGTTGATGAACACAGTGGTTTCGATGTGTGGACGCTCCAGGAAAAGCGTGAGCCTCTGCCCCTTCATGTTGGCTGGCACGTAGAACTGCCTGCTGTACCAGGCATTGCCAACATAGTGCTTGGAAGGCGTGAGGAAGAACGGGAATTTCATCTCGCCTTCCCGACGGTACTTTTCCATGTAGGGGTTGAAGAAGTAGCTGGAGTCGTAGAGCGAACTCGTCCACTGAGTGTTGACACTCACGTCCTCGCCCTTGTCGTTCGTGAGCATGGAACCAGGAAGCATCACATAGTCATTGTAGTTGGGTTCGTCGCCCATAGCGAATTTCCAAACGCCAGCCAGGTCAATCGACCTTTCCGAACTATTCGTTATCGTTATCGTCTTCGACTCCGTTTCCGAAGCCGACAGAGAGAGAACTGATGCCAGCAGAAGGCTGGCGAGGATGATGAACATAAGAGTTGGGGTAAGTTAATAAGTGAAAATTAAAAATTAAAAACTTGGTAAGTTAAGTGACGATGAAACAACAACTTGGGATTATTCTCAACCACGAATTGCACGAATTAAACGAATTGTCAGTATTTAATTTTATCGAATTTCTCTAATTTTAAAAATGCCAGCATTTTTTTTCGTGTAATTTGATTATATAATTCTTAAAAAATTCGTTTAATTCGAGTAATTCGTGGTTTAAAATCGTTGCAGCTTATTTTTTAGCGACTACTAAGTAATACCTCTATTTGATTGACACTTTCGCCAGGTGTGGTGTCTGCTTCGCGAGGAAAATAAACAGGCATGTCCTTTTGTAAAGGGAGGATGTGCAGTTCGAGTTGTTTCGTGCCAGCAGGAAGACGCCACAGACCGTAGAGCATCGGGCGACCGTTGTAGAAGTTGTCCTGAATGAGTTGACCATTGGCATAGAGACGTGCCACATCGCCACGATAGTCGATGCTGAGGAGATGGTGAGACTCCTGTCCCATTTCCTCTGGCAGTTCGATGCGATACACGGCAGCCTGTTCGAAGTCGGCATCCGTGGGTTCTTCCGCTGCTTTGTTCATGCCGATGGTGATGGTACGAGGGGTACCCGCTTCTTTCAGTTTGGTGAAGGAGACGGCATTGGAACGTGAAGCGTGGAGCGTGGAACGTGAAGCGATGTTGGTATTGGCGTTGGCTTCCTGCAAGAAGAGCTTGCCAGCCTGTTCGGGGGTAAGGAGATAGATATTCTTGTAGATGGCTTTGGTAGTCTCTTGCGCCTTCAGTTTCTTCATCACCTTGCCGTTGACACTGATTTCGGTGGGAATGCCAGGAATTTGCATCAAGTAGATTTTGCCATCACGATGCGCTACGAGTTGTGCAGTGGCGTAGTCGATGCACACGTCGTCAATCATGATGTTGACGGGAAAAATAGCCATCGCATTGGCGGGTATGGTGATGGCTTTCTGAGGAAATATTACTCCGCCAACTTCGAACTGCACATTCTTCTTCGCAGTGAGGTTCTGCAAGCGTTCATAGTTGTTGATGAACACAAATGCCGATGTCTTTCCTGTTTTTTGTGGCGTATAACGGTAACTCCAGCGCAAATAACTGTCGTCGCCCTTTTTCTGCTCCTTGTCGGCTTGTGGAAAAACAGATGTCATCGGAGCGAGGAGCTCGCCGAAATCGTGCATGAAGAGGTGGAGCGGACGCAGCGAATAGAAGTGAGGGTTGCGCTGACCGAACTCACCGAGCGGAGCCTGGAAATCGTAAGTCTTCACAGGCAGGTCGTTGTAGTTCGTTGCCACCGTGCGCTGCATTTCGCAAAGATACTTGCCTTCAGTTTCCGATTTTCCCAAGCGTTCTGCCCAACTCACGGGGTTCGTCCCGCCGTGGTACATGTAGTAGCCCAGCAAGTTGCTTCCGCTGCCCAACTTCACCAGCGCCATCGAGTAGGCATCCTCAGGGTAGAGATAGACGCGGCGGTGATAGCTCGTCATCATGCCGCCACCCAGTTCACAAGTGAAATAAGGGTACTGCTGCTCGTAGCTTCCCTTCCCGCTTTCCTTGCTGTAGTCAATCTGTTCGGAGGCGATGGCATCCGTGGTGCGCTGCCCTTTGAAGTGGAACGCCTTCCAATAGCTGCCAGCCGTCTCAGCCGTGCTGCGCTCCCAGAAGCCATCGGCATAGTCGCCATAGAGCGGAAGCATCTCGCCGAAAGGCACTGGTGTTGCCAGTTCGGGCCAACCCGTGCGCGTGTAGAACGGCAAGTCAAAGCCGATGGCGAGAGCCATGCGCTTGAGCGCCATCAGATAACTGCCCCTGCCTCGATATTCATTATCGAACTGGCAAGCCATGATGGGACCGCCATCTTTCCATTGCAAACCTTGAATCTGCGTGAAGATTTGGCGATAGAGCGATTCAACCTCTCTCAGGAAAACAGGGTCTTCGGAACGCATACGCAGGGGCTTGCCGTCAGCCGACTTCTTCGTGAACAACCAGTCGGGGATGCCGCCCAAGCGCACTTCGCCGTGGCAGAAAGGACCCACGCGGAGTACCACGGGCATTCCTTCAGCCTTGCATATTTCGATGAATCGACGCAGGTTGCGCTGTCCGCTCCAGTCGAACACGCCTTCCTGCTCCTCGATGTGGTTCCAGAACACGTAAGTGGCAATGATGGTCACGCCGCCTTCTTTCATTTTCTTCACTTCCGCTTCCCACTCTGCTTCGGGAATGCGGGAATAGTGTACTTCTCCCATCACGGGGCAAACCCGCTTGCCGTCGATGGAGAGGGAATGCTTGTCCCATGTCACTTTACTGCCGAACGGATACTGTGCCGATGCGGTCAAGGAAATGAGCAGGAATGATATAGTTAGGATGATGGTTTGAATCAGTCTCATAGATGATGAGGGATTTAAAGGATGAAAAGGATTCCGTAGAAATGTTAAGGAAGGATTGTTTTACAAAGAACGGAAAAAATAATTAAATGGTCAAAGGTTTTAAGGAAAAAAGCGTATGAAAAACCTTTTCAGCCTTAACCTGAATTATTCACAGACATAAAAAAAGAGAACGTTTTCTTGCTTATTTGCAAGAATTGTTGTAACTTTGAAATACCTCTAAAT
>OCVV011212138.1_pt1 | contig 13319 bp, 9 predicted proteins | sample 1539721 | NCBI WGS metagenome assembly OCVV01 (sample SAMN02144230, study PRJEB22623) | gut metagenome | biome: sheep rumen | host: Ovis aries | place: New Zealand
GGCTGGAGATCCTCTCCGACCTGCCCTATGTGGACGTGATCATTGCCCCCGCGGGCGGCGGCGGGCTGCTGGCCGGCATCGCGGCGGCGGTCAAGCAGATCAACCCCCGCGTGCAGGTCTACGGCGTGCAGGCCGCGGGCTGCGACCCCATCGCCCGCAGCTTTCGGGAGAAGAAGCTCGTGGTCGCGGATTCCGCCTCCACCATTGCTGACGGCATCGCCGTCAAGGCCCCGGGCGATATTACGGTGGACATCATCAACCGCTATGCCGACGGCGTGGTCACCGTCTCGGAGAGTGAGATCGCGAACGCCATCCTGCTGCTCATTGAGCGCTGCAAGCAGGTGGTGGAGCCCTCGGGCGCCACGTCCCTGGCCGCCGTGCTCTCCGGCAAGATCGACGTCAAAGGCAAGCGGGTGGTCTGCGTGCTCTCCGGCGGCAACATCGACGTGAGCTTCATTCAGTCCATCATCGAGCGCGGCCTGGTGGCCCGCCACCGGCGCATCAAGTTCACCGCCATCATCGTGGACCGGCCGGGCAGCCTGGTGCAGCTGCTGCAGGTCATCGCCGACGCAGGCGGCAACATTCTCGCCGTGGAGCATGACAAGCTGCGCGAGAACCTGAACCCCAACGAGACCAGCGTCCACATCTCCTGCGAGGTGGGCGGCGAAGAGCACGGCAGGACGCTGATCGAAAAGCTGGTCGAGAAGGGATATGCGGTAGAGGTAGAATAATCTTCCTTTGTGAAAGAGGCAGCGGATGTGCAGCGCTGCGAAACAACAACTCACAGAGACGAACGCAACCCCTCAGTCTGGCCTTCGGCCAGACAGCTCCCCACGTCCGAACATGACCGCCGACCTTGATCCTCCTTACCCAAATCAAAGCATTCGCTTTGATTTGGAGAGGAAAAGGGAGGGAGCGGATATGCAGCTTTCATGGCTCTTTCGCAAACCATGGAAGCGGAATGTAGCGAGCTTCCTTTGACGAAGGGGAGCCAATAAGGAAAGGAGCCGCTTTGCGGCCCTCATCAGTCGCCTTCGGCGACAGCTCTTGCCCGCCTTGCCGCAATTGCCGTTTCCGGGCCGGGCTTGAGCGCCACGACCCGAAAAGCGGCGCGGCTGCGGAGAAAGCGTGTTTGCTTTTTCCGCCCCCGGCGGCGCAAACCCGCTTTCCCCCCAGAGGGGGAAGCCTGCAAGGAAAGGAGATCACAATGCAAACCGTATCCACCGACAAGGCGCCGGCCGCCATCGGCCCCTACGCCCAGGCCCAGATCGTGGGCAATCTTGTTTTCACCTCCGGCCAGATCCCCATCATCCCCGAGACCGGGGAGATCGCAAACGGCCTGGAGGCCCAGGCCCATCAGGTGTTCAAAAACCTGTCCGAGCTCCTCAAGGCCGCCGGCACCGATCTGTCGAAGGCCGTGAAGACCACGGTGTTCATCCAGCACATGGGCGATTTCGCCGCGATCAACGCGATCTACGCCCAGTACTTCACCGAGCCCTATCCCGCCCGCTCCTGCGTGGAGGTGGCAAAGCTGCCGAAGGACGTGCTGCTCGAATGCGAGGTCATCGCGGAGCTGTAAAACTGCTCCCGGATATGAAAAAAGCTGTGACATAAGTCACAGCTTTTTTCATGTTTACTTGTCTTATTCTTCGTAGTATTCGCCGCTCTCGAGGCAGGTCTTCCAGGCGATGATCGGCATGGCCGCCATCAGCACCAGGGACCCGGACATCCAGGCGTAGCACTTGAGATAGGTGGCGTAGCGCTGCACATTGTATTCGCCCAGCTTGCCCACGCCGAAGAGGCTCACCAGAAAGCCGATCCACAGCAGCGGGTGATACCACTTGAAGTGGTTAGCCTTGATGGACATGCGGCTGTAGTGGATCAGCACGCAGAGGATGGCCACAGCCGCGAAGATCTGCGCCAGAGAGATGAAGGCGGAGAACTTGTTGAGCTGGGAGATGAAGCGGAAGTGCATCAGCGGGGAGTCGTTGCGGGTGGAGTCCATGATGATCTCCACCACGCCGTAGAGCACCAGAGCGATGCGCATGGTGTTGCCGTCGCCGCGGCAGGGCCACTTCATCCAGCGCTCTTCATCGTCCAGGAAGAAGCGCCAGACCACGATCGTCACCACCAGCATCAGCAGGAACATAATGAAGAAGCTGGCGAAGCGGTAGGTTACGTTGCCGGCGGCGTCCGTGCTGGCCACGGCAAAGGGCAGACGCTGGAAGAGCTTGGTCTTGATCGTGATGCGGCCGCGGCAGGTGGTGTTGAAGAGGGCGCTTAAGCGGATGAAGGCCACCAGCAGGCACACGCCGGGGGCCGCCGCGTCCAGCAGGGCAGGGATGCTCGTCGTGAGGCGCAGCTTCTTCACCAGGAAGGCCGCGAGCCAGATGCCGAGGAACATGCCCTGCAGGCAGAAGCTGCCGCGGTTGAAGTCCGTAAAGGCGGCGCGGAAGGAGGCGTAGACCTCGCCGGTAAAGTACCAGTGCAGGAAGCGGCTGAAAAGCACGCCGAACAGGAGGCTCAGCACCGAGAGGGCAAGCGGGGCAGTGATGCCCTCGCCCCGGCGGGCGTAGAGGGCGCAGGTGATGATCACACAGAGCAGGATGCCGACGCAGATGGTCACCGCGCTCATCTGGAACACGGCAAAATCAAGATCCAGAACGTAATCCATTCGTTCAGCCTCCTTCCCGCGTGCTGCCCACGGCAGACGCGAAGTAAATAATGTCGCTGACGATGCGCTCGGACGCCCAGTCCACATGGTTGTAGGGCACGCCCTGCCAGACGATCTCGCTGGTCTGGCCGCCGTCCAGGCCGTAGGCGGTGATGACGCCCTTGCGCTCAAAGAACTCGGCCATCTTGTTGACCGTGCAGTTGGCGGCGTTGGAGCCGTGGTTGACGGTCATGAACAGGTAGTGGAGCTTATCCTTTACACCGATGCCGGCCCGGGAATAGGCCGTATCCACCTCGCCGGCGGGGTACCAGCTGACGGTCTGAGCCACGCCGTCCCGCACCAGGATGGGCCCGAAGGCCAGGGAGAAGACCACGTCGTTCTCCGCCATCCACTGGCGGATGGAGTCCTCGGTATTCTCCTCCAGCAGCTCCTTGTACAGGAAATCGCCGTCTGCCGTGACAAAGAGGGTGTCAAAGCAGTTGTACTTCTTGTAGCTGCCGGTGTAGGTGGAGGTGTTGAAGCGGTAGAGCTCCCGGTTGTAGGCCACGATGCCGAAATCGCGGAAGGCGTAGTAGTCCGCGTTCATGGCCACCACGCAGTTGGTGGAGGCGGCCAGCTCCGAGGCCACATAGTAGTTGTAGGAGCCGAAGGTATCGTCCGCGAGCTTCCGGCGGAACTGGGACCCGTCGCGCACCTTTACTTCCGTGAAGCTGCAGCAGCGGCCGTCGATATCCTCTTTCCAGAGGATGGTCAGGATCGAATCGTCGATGTAGTACTTGATCTCCTCGGCGTAGAGGCCGGTGTAAAAGTTGGCGTTCGGGTCGAAGACCACTTCCTCGTCCTCCCGCAGCAGACCGCTGTCGCGGGCCTGCTGGATGATGTCCAGCACCTTGTCCGCCTGATCGATAGGGATGGAGCCGAAGGCGTTCGGATCGGGGGCGGGAGCCACCAGCGCGTCCTCCGGGATGTAGTAGCGGATGGGCTCAGGCGTGGGCTCCGGCGTCGGCTCGGGCGTGACCTCCGGGGTCGCGGGATCGGCCGTATCCGGCGTCTCGGTCGGGACAGGGGCCTCCGTGACCACGGGCGGCGCGGTCACCACCGGCGTCTGGGTCGGGCGGGGCATCGCGGCGACGCCCATCGGGTGCAGGTTGTTCAGCGACCACCAGAGGCCCAGGCACAAAAGGCCCAGCAGCACCAGGTTCACAAGCAGCCGAAGTGCGAGGGGGATGTGTACAGGCTCCGGATCTTCCGGCTCCTCCGGCTCCTCGTAAGGATCGTCCTCTTCGTAGTCGTCCCCGTCCTTCACCGGGCGCTTTTTCCGCTTAAACAGGGAAAAGCGGGCAGGCTCGTCCTCCGGCTCTTCCTCGTAAGGCTCCTCGGTATATGCCTCCGCCTCGGCGGGAGCGTCGGCATAGGCTTCGCCGTCGGCAGGGGCTTCCTCATAGCCCTCCTCGGCGGGCGCCTGCTCATACGCCGGCACATATTCCTGCGTATCCGACTGCCCGTCATAGCCGGGCCCCTGCGGGGGAAGCTGTGCGCCCTCCTCCGGCCTCTCAGCCGGGGCCTGCGGCGCCTTCCCCTCCGAGAAATCGGCCAGGATGGAATCAAGATCAAACTCGTCGTAGCTCATTTGTCATCCATTCTCTTTGCACAAGATTGGTCCCGCCGCCGTTTTCGGCGATACAAGATCAAGGTATTATATCACAGCCGCGCCGTTTGCTCAAGACTTTGCGAAAAAAAGAGATGCAAACGCATTGATTTGCATCTCTTTTCCCTATTATCCTTATTTTTCCCCGTCAGAGGGTTCGGTCTGCGGGGCCGGGGCATCCGGGTCGGCGGGAGGCTCGGTTTCCGCGGTGGGCGCAGGCTCCGCGCCCTGCTCGGGCAGCGGGGCCACGGGGGCCTCGTCGCTCATGGAGATCTTGCGGGCCGGGCGCTCGATGGTCTTATCCCTGCTGGCAAGCCTGGCCTGCTTCACGCTCTCGGGCATGAACTCGCCGTGCTCGAAGAAGTAGTCGAATTCCTCGCCCTCCATGGTCTCATGGGCAAGCAGATACTCGGCCACGGCGCGCAGCTGATCGGCGTGCTCGGTGAGGATCTTCTCGCAGTCGGCGGCGGCGCGGTCAAAGATGGCCTTGACCTCCTCGTCGATGGCGGCGGCGGTCTCCTCGGAGTAGCTCTTGGTCTGGCCGAAATCGCGGCCGATGAAGATGGAGTGGCCGGAGCTGTCGTAGGAGATGGGTCCCAGGCGCTCGCTCATGCCGTACTTGGTGACCATGTCGCGGGCCATGGAGCTGGCGGACTGGATATCGCCGGAGGCGCCGGTGGAGATATCCTCCAGGAAGAGCTTCTCCGCCGTGCGGCCGCCCAGGGCGACCACGATGTTCTCATACATCTCCGCGCGGGAGGTGAAGTTCTCCACGTCCTCCTGCGGACGGAACAGCGTGAAGCCGCCGGCCGGGCCGCGGGGGATGATCGTGATATAGTGCACCGGGTCCACGTTCCTGCAGAAGCGGGCGGCCACGGCGTGGCCGGACTCGTGATAGGCGGTGAGACGGCGGGCCTTGTCGCTCATCTTGCGGCTCTTCTTCTCCGGGCCCATCTGGACCTTGAGGATGGCCTCGTCGATGTCCTCCTGGGTGATGAAGCGGTGCTTGCGGCGTACGGCCAGCAATGCCGCCTCGTTCATCAGGTTCTCCAGATCGGCGCCCGCGAAGCCCGGGGTGCCCTTGGCGATGCTGTTGAGGTCCACGTCCTCGGCCAGCTGCTTGTCGCGGGAATGGATCTTGAGAATGGCCTCGCGGCCCTTGATATCGGGCAGGCCCACATAGATCTGGCGGTCAAAGCGGCCGGGGCGCAGCAGCGCGTTATCCAGAATGTCGGCCCGGTTGGTGGCCGCCATGACGATGACGCCCTCGTTGTTGCCGAAGCCGTCCATCTCCACCAGCAGCTGGTTCAGGGTCTGCTCGCGCTCGTCATGCCCGCCGCCGAGGCCGGAGCCTCTCTGACGGCCGACCGCGTCAATCTCGTCGATAAAGATGATGGCCGGGGCCACCTTCTTGGCCTGGTCAAACAGGTCGCGCACGCGCCCGGCGCCGACGCCGACATAGAGCTCCACGAAGTCGGAGCCGGAGATGGACAAAAACTGCACGTCCGCCTCGCCGGCGACGGCCTTGGCAAGCAGGGTCTTGCCGGTGCCCGGAGGGCCGACCAGCAGCACGCCCTTGGGGATGCGGGCGCCCATGGCGGTGTAGGCCTTGGGATCCTTGAGGAAGTCGACGATCTCCGCCAGCTCCTCCTTCTCCTCGTCGCAGCCGGCCACGTCGCGGAAGGTCTTCTTGTTCTTCTCCTCGCTGCCGAGACGGGTGCGGGCCTTGCTGAAGCGGGCCACGCTGCCGGCCCCGCCGCCGCCCATGCGGTTCATCATCACGTACCACAGGACCATCGCGCCGCCCATCAGCAGCAGATACGGGATGATGCTGGCCCACCAGGGGACCACATAGCCCGGCTCATAGTTGTAATCCTCGATGATGCCGTCCTGCTTCTGCTGGGCGATCAGATCATGGAAGTCCTCATAGAAGACCGAGAAGCTGTAGAGATCGTAAGTCATCTCCTCGGTGACCTCGGGATCGTCGGTGCGCACCTCCATGTACAGCACCGTGCCGGAGGAACCGGGACGGGTCTCAAAGTACTTTACCTTCTCTTTTTCAAAGAGGTCGATCAGTTCGGAATAGCTTTTGACCTCGTTGGCCGGTTCGGTGCGGGTCATGGTGTAGATCACGGCGATCATGATCACCAGCAGCAGCGCGTAAAAGCCAAGGTCACGGGCACGGTTTCGATTGGGTTTCAAATAAACACTTCCTTCGGGAACGGAGTCAATAATTCAGATCGCCGCGAAGCGGCACCTTCATTATTCATTTTTCATTATTCATTATTCATCACGAATAGATTTCCGGTTTCAAGACGCCGATATACGGCAAATTGCGATACTTTTCATTATAGTCCAGGCCGTAGCCCACGACGAAGGCGTCGGGGATCTCGAAGCAGGAGTAGTCGGCATAGATGTCAGCCTTGCGGCGGGCCGGCTTGTCCATCAGCGTGGCCACGGCGATGGAGGCGGGCTTGCGCACCATCAGGTAGTTTTTCAGATAGTTGAGTGTCACGCCGGAGTCCAGAATGTCCTCCACCAGGATCAGGTGGCGGCCCTCAATGATCTCGCTCAGGTCCTTGTTGATCTTCACCGCGCCGGTGGAGGTGGTGCCGCTGTAGGAAGAAACCGCCATGAAGTCCATGGAACAGTCAATATCCACATGGCGCATCAGATCCGCCATGAAGATGAAGCAGCCCTTCAGCACGCCCACAAAGATGGGGTCTTTCCCCCGGTAGTCCTCGGAAATCTGCCGGCCGATCTTGGCCACGGCCGCCTCCAGCTCCTCCTCGGAAATCAGAACCCGCTCGATTGCCTCTTTCACGTTTCGTCCTCCAGATTGTATATTGTCAGCCGCAGCGCCGTATCGCCCTCCCGGGGCAGGCTCCTCTCGTCCGCCGCCAGATCGTGGACGGCGAGAATCCCCTCCCCGTCCCGGAACACCAGGACACGATCCCGCTCCGCGCGGGTCATGCCCCGCTCCAGGAACAGGGCCTTCAGACTCTTGCTGCAGCCGCGATACGCGGGACGCATCCGGTCCCCCGGCCGGCGGCCGGTGCAGAGGATCTCATTCCCACGTATATTCTCATATTTGATGCAATAAGTCTTGAACAAGCTATTAACTTTCCGGTTGTATTCAATCAAATCTGCCCGGATTTCGACCCCGAGCTCCGGGATCTCCAGGCGCTCCCCGGGCCGGATCGCCCGGTCGGGGATCGGGATCGCTTCGCTCTCGGTAAAGTACAGTCTCCCCTGCTCGCGCCGGAGCCGCTGCCCCGGCAGGTCCAGAAAACCGAGGCCGCTTTCCCGGCAGAAGGCCAGGGCCTCCTCCACATGCCGCCGCTCCAGACTGTGCGCGCAGAGCCTGCGGAGCACCCGGGAGGCGATGGCGGGGTGGAGCTCGCAGAGCTCCTTCGTCGGAAAGCTGTCGTTTCGGTAATGCTTCGCAAGGAAATCGTCCGCCAGGGACGCAAGACAGGCCTCGTCCTGCCGCAGCAGTTCGGCAGTGTCGCCGAGCGTGCGGGAAAGCGCCGGGTTCATCTCCCGCAGCAGGGGCAGCACCCGGTGCCGCAGGCGGTTGCGGCGCAGGCTCTCGTCCGCGTTGCTCGCGTCCTCCGTGTGGGGCAGTCCGTTTTCCCGCAGGTAGTCTTCGATCTCCTGCCGCGTCACAGCGAGCAGCGGGCGCACGATGCGCCCCCTCACAGGCGGGATGCCGCCGAGACCGCGCAGGCCGCTGCCGCGGGTCAGGTTTAAGAGCATGGTCTCCGCATTGTCGTCGGCATTGTGGGCAGTGGCGATGCGGTCACAGCCCAGCGTGTCCGCGGTGCGCTCCAGAAAGGCGTAGCGCAGATCCCGGGCGGCCTCCTCGAGGCCAAGGCCCCGCTCCCGGGCGAAGGCCGGCACGTCGCCGTGCTCCACCGTACAGGGGATGCCCCGCTCCCGGCAGAAAGCCTCCACAAAGGCCGCGTCCCGCAGGGAATCCTCCCCGCGGATGCCGTGCTCGTAGTGGGCGGCGAAGACGCTGAGCCCCCACGCCTCCCGTTTTGTCCACAGCAGGTGCAGAAGACAGATCGAGTCGCAGCCGCCGGAGACGGCAACGAGCACCCGGCTCCCGGGCGGGAGCAGCGCGGGGATCGAATCAGTATTCATCGTGCCGCCGCTCCACAGAGCTGAAGGAGGTGTACTCCGGCAGCCAGTTGAGCTCCACCGTGCCGGTGGCGCCCTTGCGGTTTTTCAGCACGATCGCCTCGGCCAGGTTGGGATTCTCGCTCTCCCGGTTGTAATAGCCCTCGCGGTAGAGGCCGATGACCACGTCGGCGTCCTGCTCGATGGCGCCGGATTCGCGCAGGTCGCTCAGCTGCGGGCGCTTGTCCTGGCGGGACTCGTTTGCGCGGCTCAGCTGGCTCAGGCAGACCACGGGGACGTTCAATTCCTTGGCCATGATCTTGAGCATGCGGCTGATGTCGCTGACCGCCTGGGTGCGGCTCTCGTTGGACCAGTTGTGCCCGCTGCCCGAGGACTGCATCAGCTGCAGATAGTCGATCACGATCAGGTCGATCTTCGGCAGGCGCCGGCACTGGGCGTTCATGTCCGACACGGAGAGGGTCGGATTGTCGTCGATGCGGATGTCCGCCGCGGCCAGGGCCTGGGCGGCGTCGGAGACCTCGCGCCACTGCTGGGGGCTCAGGTCGCCGGTCAGCAGGTTTTTGAGCGGCACCAGCGCCGCGCGGGAGAGAAGGCGCATCACCAGCTGTTCGCGGCTCATCTCCAGCGAGAAGATGGCCACGGTCTTACCCAGCTGCAGCCCGGCGTAAAGCGCGAAGTTCAGGCCGATACTGGTCTTGCCCATACCGGGTCGGCCGGCGGCCAGGATCAGTTCGGATTTGTTCAGGCCAAGGATCGTGCTGTCCAGATCGGGCAGGCCCGTGGAGAGGCCCGGGATCTTGCTGCCGGAGCTGGCCGCCTCGTTGAGCTCGTCAAAGACGTTCTGCACCACCGAGGAGATGGGCATCAGACCGCCCACGTTGCGCCCGCTGCGCAGGGCATAGATCTTCTGTTCCGCGATCTCCAGCGCGGCGTCCGCCTCGCCGGTGCCCTCGTAGACCAGATTGTTGATCTCGTCCGCCGCCTCGCCCAGCCGTCTGAGCAGGGCGCGGTCGCGCACGATGGCCGCGTATTCCAGTACGTTTGCCGCCGTGGGCGTGACGCGCATGATCTCCGCCACATAGCTCTCGCAGTTGTCCGTCCAGACGCCGCGGACCTTCATCTGGTCCAGCACGGTCACGGGGTCGATGGTCTGGCCGTAGGAGAACATGGTGAACATGGTCTCATAAATGTCGCGGTTGAGCTTGATGTAGAACTCGTCCGCCTTCAGGTGCTCCAGCACCTCGGGGATGCATCTGGGGTCGATGAGCATGGAGCCGATGACCGCCTGCTCCGCCGGCGCGGAGTGCGGTGTTTTTTTGCCTAACAGCTCGTCCATTTGACGCGCTCCTTAAAACTCAAAACTGAAAACTCAAAACTGTTTTACTTGTCCTCAATGACCAGCACGTTGATCGTGCCGCTGACCTCGTAACCCAGCTTGGCCTTGACGGTGTAGCTGCCGAAGTTCTTGATGGGGTCACTCTGTACGATTTTGTTCTTCTCGATGTCGATGTCGTACTGCTCCTTGAGGGCCTTGCTGATGGCCTCGGAGGTGACGGCGCCGAAAAGCTTGCCGTTGCTGCCCGCCCTGGCGCGCACGGTGACCTGCACGCCCTCCAGCTTTTTGGCGTTCTCCTGGGCCTCGGCCTTTTCACGGGCGGCCTGGGCGGCCTTGGCCTTCTCCTTGAGCTTGAAGGCGTTGATGGCGTCGGGCGTGGCCTCGGAGGCGAGCCCGCGGGGCAGCAGGTAGTTGCGGGCGTAGCCGACGGAGACTTCCTTCATCTCGCCTTTCTTGCCCTGTCCGCGTACGTCGGTATTGAAGATGACTTTCATTACAATCTCCCTTCTATAATGTGCCCTTCCTGGGTAGTGAGTGAATCGTGAACAGTGAAACGTTATGGAGTCCCCTTTGGGGACAGATTAAAAACGTCGCGAAGCGACACCTTAACGATTCTTTCTTCATTATTCATTTTTCACTTAACGATTCAGCCGAAATATTCGTCGATGACGGCGTAGACGCTCTTGACCGCCTCGTCCACCGCCGTGTCCTTGAGCTGTGCGGCCGCCGCGCTGCGGTTGCCGCCGCCGCCCAGCTTCTCCATCAGGATCTGCACGTTCACTTCGCCGATGGACCTTGCGGAGATGTTGACGTTGCCCTTGCCGTCGGGTGAAATGACGACCGACGCGTCCACGCCCGAGATGTTCAGCAGCTCGTCCGCCGCCTTGGCCGCGACCACGCGGTTCTGCGGCTCCTCCGGGGCGGCGATGGCCACCTTGCCGTAGAGCGTGGCCTGCTGCAGGATCTTGTAGCGGGCGACCGTATCGTCCATGCCCGCCTGGAACAGCTTCTTGACCTCCGAGGTGTCCGCCCCGCCGCGGCGCAGATAGGCCGCCGCGTCAAAGGTGCGCTCGCCGGTGCGGATGGAGAAGCTCTTGGTGTCCAGCACCATGCCGGCCAGCATGGCCTCCGCCTCACAGCGGAGCATGTCGCTCAGCTCGGAGACCTCTTGCAGAATCTCTGTCACCAGCTCACAGGCCGAAGAGGCATAGGGCTCGATAAAGCCCAGGGCCGCGTTGTGAATATAGGTGGCCGCCACGCGGTGATGGTCGATGACCGCCACGCGGTTGCATTTCTCCAGCAGCTCCGCGTCCTCCACCTGCTCGGGCCGGTTGGTGTCCACGACCACCAGGAGGGTGCGCCCGTCGGCCAGCTGCTTGGCCTCTTTGGGGCTGACGAAGGCGGCCTTGTAGGCCTCCTCCTTCTGGAGGCGCTCGATCAGACTGTGGCTGGCGTTGTGCTCCAGATCGATGGCGATCTTCGCCCTGACGCCGCATTTTCTCGCGAGACAGCAGATGCCCACTGCGGCGCCCACCGCATCCAGATCCGCGAAGCGGTGGCCCATGACCAGCACCTGTGAGGAGTCGCGCATCAGCTCGGCCAGGGTATTGGCCATGACGCGGGACTTGACCTTGGTGCGCTTTTCCACCTCGATGCCGCGGCCGCCGAAGAACTCGAAGCTCATCTGGTTCTTGATGACGGCCTGGTCGCCGCCGCGGGAGAGCGCCAGCTCCGTGGCCTTGTCTGCAAACTGCAGGCCCTCCGCCAGGGTCCCGGCCTCCTCGCCGAGTCCGATGCTGATGGTGGCGGCGATGCCGTTGGGGCTCTCGATCTCATGCATCTGGCCGATGATGGAGAAGCGGTCCTGCTTCATGCGCTCCAGCTGCTTTTTCTCGAAGACGGCCAGAAAGCGGTCCCGGTCATAGCGGCGGAGAATGCCGTTGTAGCCGTCGCTCCACTGTCTGAGCTTGTCCTCCGCCGCGTCACGCAGCTCGTTGCGCACACGGTCGGTCTGGTTGCGGCCCAGCTCGTCCAGATTGTCCAGCACGATGACGGCGGGCACGGGGCGGGTCTCCTGATAGCGGGTGCGGATATCGTCCGTCTCCGTCATGTCCACCCAGTAGGTGACGCCGGTAAAGGAGGCGGCATCCCCCTTGTCACTGCCGATCAGATTGCCGTGCAGCTGGTACTTTCTGCCGCCGACCTCCAGCAGCGTGGGATACTGCTCCCGCCCCTCCAGCAGCCATTTGCCCGAAAAGCCGGGGAGCAGATCGGTCATTCTGGCGTCCAGCCGCTTGCTTGCGACGCCGAAGATGTCGTAAAACATCTCATTTCCCCAGACTACCGTGGAGTCGTCCAGACGGAAGACCGCCATGGGCAGGGGGAAATTGGCCAGCGTGCTGCTCTTTGCGTTTTCCGCGCTGTATACCAGTGATTCGGCATAGGCCGTCATCTGCTTTGCGCGGGCGCGGCGGGCAAAGATCGAATAGATCAGCAGGATCACAAGGACCGCAGCCTCGGCCACAGCCAGATGGGGAAGGCCGAAAAAGAGCGTGACCAGTGCGAAAACGCCCAGGAAGAACAGCAGGATGCCCATGCCGGTATCTGAAAGGCGCTTGATTTTCGGATCCATTTTCAAAAGCCACACCTCCCGTGTTCACGAGTTATCGCTTAACCATAGTTTTCCATGTTAGATACTGATACAAGGATATATTATAGCAAAAGCCCCGCATCTTCGCAACTAATAATTTTCCCTGCGCCTGCAAATACTGAACATTGCATGGCGAGCTCAATCGAATGCGCGATACGCATTGCACGGAAGCTTTTTCGCCATCCTATAATCATTATCATCAGGATCAGAGAACAGAGAAGCGAGGGAATCCTATGAAAGCAGTCATCCTGGCGGGCGGCGAAGGGACGCGGCTCAAGGCCGTTACGGGCGCGCTGCCCAAGCCGCTGGTGCCGCTCCTGGGCCGGCCCATTCTGGAGCACATCCTGCTGCTGTTGCGGCAGCACGGCTTCACGGAGGTCTGCGCCGCGCTGCGCTACCGCTCCAGCGACATCCGCAATGCCTTCGGCGACGGGCGGCGGCTGGGCATGCACATCGAATACCGGGTGGAGGATCGGCCGCTGGGCACGGCGGGCGCCGTGAAAAACTGCGCCGACTTCTGGAGCGGAGACGACTTTCTCGTCATCAGCGGGGACGCCGCCTGCGACTTTGATCTCTCGGCGCTGATGGCGCGGCACCGGGAGAGCGGCAGCGCCGCCACGCTCGCGCTCTCCCGGCAGGCGGTGCCGCTGCGCTACGGCCTGGCCGTGACGGACGGGGAGGACCGGGTGCGCTCCTTTGTGGAAAAGCCCGCATGGCAGCGGGTGGTCACAGATCTGGTGAACACCGGGATCTACGTGCTCTCGCCCCGGGCCATGGAGCCGGTACCGAATGGGCAGGCCTTCGACTTTGCGCGGGACCTGTTCCCGCTGCTGCTGGAGCGGGGAGAGACCGTTCTGGGGCTGCC
>OCVV011009146.1_pt1 | contig 13317 bp, 14 predicted proteins | sample 1539721 | NCBI WGS metagenome assembly OCVV01 (sample SAMN02144230, study PRJEB22623) | gut metagenome | biome: sheep rumen | host: Ovis aries | place: New Zealand
TTGTTCACTGAGCTGTTTCTTATGATCGACAGCCGGGCGAAGAACATGTTCGTAGGCTTCGACGGCAGTGAAATTATCTAAGGAGGAAAATCAAAATGGCGGATTCAGACCGTAAAATGGATCGCCGGGCAGTATTCGAGCCTTATGACATGGATACTGCGCTCGGCACCAACAACTCCGGCGTTCTGATGTTTTCTCCTTATCTGGAGGATACGGACACCGTCGATAGCGTGATCAGCGGAGGCGACTCCGGAGGATCAAATGCTCCTGTGTACAACGCGCAGGATTCGGTCTTCTGGAATAACCTCCGCGATGCTTTTCGAGGCGAATTGACTCAGATGTATCGTAACCTTCGTACCGGTGCCTGGACTTATGACACTATTGAGAAGCGCTTCGAAGATCATCAGGCATACTGGCCGGAAGCAATTTTCAATGAGGATGCCTATGTCAAGTATATTACGCCGCTGGTTGACCCGGTGACCGTGGATGAGGAGACCGGAAGGCTGATTCGAACCGACCGATACCTCACCATGCTGCAGGGGAGTAAGACAGAACAGCGCAAATGGTGGCTGTATAACCGTTTCCGTTATATGGACGGAAAGTATGACACCGGCAATGCATCTGCTAATGTCATTAACTTACGTCTCTTCAATGCCGGCGTTCTGAAATACAAAATGGCAATTCCCGGTTATGCAGCAGTTAGTTTCGGCGGCGGCACAACCCCTGCGATGATCCGAGTGGATGCCGGAGAAGAAGCTTCGTTTCCTTACGTAGTTCCGACCGGTGTTACGGAAATGGAAACCTGGATTCATTCCGGGAATCTTGTTACAGAAATTTCGGATCTGAGCGTGTTTTACCCGAACGAATGCGACTTTTCAAAGGCAACTTTGCTTCGGAGACTGAAGATCGGGGATAGCACCGCCGGATATTCCAATGCAAACCTGACGACACTGAACGTGCAGAACAGTCCATTGCTGGAGTATCTGGATGTTCGAAATTGCCCAAGACTTGGCATCACACTGAACCTTGAGAATTCGCCGAGACTGGTAGAAGCCTATTTTGACGGCACGATCATGACCGGTGTCGACCTGGCAGACGGCTGCGTTATTGAGAAACTGCATCTACCAGGAACCATTACAACCCTGACGCTTCTGAATCTTACGAAGCTGAATGAGTTTGTGCTTCCGAATTATACGAATATTTCAAGGCTGATGCTCTCGAATATTAACACGACAATTGTTCCATTAGTTGACATTTTGGAGGATATTCCTGCAAACTCTCAGGTTAATATTCAGGGGCTGTATCTGGAATTGGCCAATAAAGCCGCAATTGATAACTTTTACGACCTTCTGGACACTATGTCTGGTGTAACGAGAGAAAAGAATCCGACTACCGGCGAATGGATTTACCATGATGAAGCCAAAGCTCTTGTCAGTGGAGAAGTTCACGTAGATCAGCTCAGTGGTGACGAGATTACGGAACTGAAGGCAAGGTATCCGTATATTAATCCGACCGCTGATCACACCACGACGCTGCTTACATATTATAACTATGATGGGTCCCAGGTTCTTCATACTGAGACAATTGTCGATGGCGGAAATGGCACGTGGAACGGGACTCCTACGAGAGCGGCAGACGCTCAGTATACTTATACGTTTGCTGGCTGGAGCACTGTTCAAAATGGAAGTGCCGATAGCAACGCACGGAATGCCGTGACAGCAAACCGGAGCGTCTATGCAGCGTATACCAGTGTCGTGAATACGTATACCGTCACTTGGAAGAATGCCAATGGAACAGTTCTGGAGACTGATACCGATGTTCCTTACGGAACGACTCCGACTTACAATGGAGCAGCTCCGACACAGGATGGTGTAACATCTACAGGATGGAACCCGGCAGTCGGCCCGATTACTGGAAATACAGTCTATACCGCGACTTATATTCCGCATTACACCGCAACCTTTGTCACTTCTGCCGATGATGGAGGACAGACGCTGTGGATCGGAAGCTTTGCCGAAAATACGACTCCTGTCTACGGCGGATCTACACCGACTACAACCCAGGGTGACAGTACCGAGTTCGAGTTCATTGGCTGGGAGCCTGCGCTTGGACCTATTTCCACAAATACAACCTATACCGCGAAATTCCAGGATATAAGAGCTTTGACAATTCAGTTCCTGGCGCGGACTATGAAAGAATACGAGGGGTGAAACAAACCTTATGAGTATATCGAAAGTTGGAACCTATTCGTTCTTTAATCACCAGAACCTTGAGAGAGCCGTAGTGTCTGCGCCAGTGATTGAGGATAATGCTTTTCAGAATGCAAAGAAACTGGAAGTTACGGACTTGACTTCGGAAACTGCGGTGAGCATTGCTGCAAATGCGTTTAATGGATGCTCGGCGATGAAGCACCTTGTTGTTAGAAGTCTTACGAGAAGCAGCCTTGCGGCAACATCGGCTTTGGCCGGAAGTCCGATTGCTTTAGGTGACGGCGGTATTTATGTTCCAGCAGATCTCCTTGATTCCTATAAGGGCGCTACAAACTGGAGTTTATACGCCAAAAATATTTACCCAATAGAAGACTATCCGAGAACGTCTTTTGACTCTATTTCAGACTCCTGGTCCACAATCCTTACAAATCCGGATTATGCTACCGCTTATATCGTTAAAGACACAAAAACGCTAGAGCTTACTGATGGCACCAAAATCAAAATGGATTTGGCAGCCCTTGATACGGACGTTAAATCAGATAACAGCGGTACAGCTAAAATGACCTGGATCTGCCATGGAATTTCCACAACACATCGTATGAATGCGACTGCTGTTACTACAGATGGATGGGCCGGTTCCGAAATGAGAAGTTGGCTTATCAGTGATATTTTATCTAAGATCCCAACTGAGATTAAATCGCATATTGTGTCCGTAAAGAAGTCTTATCGATCCAAATCACCGAATGATGAAACTTTATGGTCTGATGATGAGATCTGGATTCCGTCCTACAAGGAAGTCGGTTTTACAGACGCGTCTTACATTGAGTCTGATGGAGTGACATATCCTGATTTGTTTACTTCAGGAACAGCTTCAGCGGCAAATGCAACTCGTGTTAAGTACGATAGTTCAGGTTCAGCGAACAACTGGTGGCTTCGGTCTGCTGGCAGCGCGTCTGGTTTCAGGTACGTGCTCAACGGTGGCATTGAGAACAACAGCAGCGCGAAGTACACGAACGGGGTCGTCTTCGGCTTCTGTACCGACTAATCTTTTAATCAAAATAAATCCGGGCCGTTTTGGCCCGCTGGAGGTGATATTTGAATGGCCTTTGTAAATACAAGAGATATCATCGGAGATCAGGCAACGGTTGACGGATTGGTCGAGCATAGTTTGACAGAGCTGAAGGAAGATGGAATCGGAATCGTAGAGACTTATGCGTGTTACCATAATGCCGGATTGCAGTCTTTGGAACTTCCGGGTGTTTCGCAGATCAAAGCAAACGCGTTTGATGCTTGCAGCAATCTTGAGGTCGTCAAGCTTGGAGGAGAAGGATCTTCCAATTCGCTTAGCATTGCTGCAAACGCATTCAACGCTTGCTCCAGCCTTAAGCACCTGATCGTGGATCGGCCGACGAAAGCCACACTGGCGGCGGTTTCCGGGCTTGCCGGAACGCCAATTGCCAGCGGTGAAGGCGCCGTTTATGTTCCGACTGATCTTCTGAGCACTTATAAAAGCGATAATGTCTGGAAGAACTTTTTTATTGTCGATAAGACAAAATATCCGCTGTCCGTATTTGATTCTCTTGCCGATTATTCCTGGTCCACAATCCTTACCGATCCGGATTATGCCACCGCTTATGCCGTCAAAGACACAAAAACGCTAGAGCTTACTGATGGCACTAAAATCAAAATGGATTTAGCGGCTCTTGATACTGATGTTAAATCAGACGATAGCGGTAACGCTAAAATGACCTGGATCTGCCATGGAATTCCTTTTACTCATCGTATGAACGCATCAAATACCACTTCAGGTGGATATGATGAGTCTGAAATGGCATCTTATCTTGTAAGTGATATTTTGTCTAAATTCCCAACTGAGGTCAGATCGCATATTGTACCGGTAAAGAAGTATCATCGTTCTAAATCTCCTACAGATGAGATTTTAACGTCAGATCTTGAGATTTTTCTTTTATCGCGTCATGAAGTCTTTGGTACTACAACTTCTGAAGACAGTGGACCCGTATATTCCGCTCTTTTCCCTACTCAAGCATCACGAGTGAAATACAATACTTCCGGTTCAGCGAAGTACTGGTGGCTTCGCTCTGCTAATAGCGCGACTAACTTCAGCTGCGTGAACAATAATGGATATGAGTTCAGCAACTACGTGTATAACACGTACGGGGTCGTCTTCGGATTCTGTACCGACTAATCTTTTAATCAAAATAAATCCGGGCCGTTTTGGCCCGCTGGAAAGAAGCTTCGAGCATATCGGAAGTTTCTTGATCTTGGACTAATGGCTTTTGATGAAATCTATTTGAACTTTCATTCATGGCTTATGAGTCTGAGACCATTCCATACTTTTCATCTAATTTATAATATCGTTCAATATTTTAATATCGTGTTTTGCGAATACAAAAACTATAGACCGACTAAGTTAACCACCAGGAAGTATAAAGTTGTTGACTATATTTCCAGGATAGCAGCGAGGCAAGCGGCTTAAAGTTAATAGAAACTGCTCGGTGGGTCAGTTATAAATTTACAACCGCCGGTTAATTGAATACGGGACTCGTGGTTCTCTCACTCATTCTCCACGGGTCCCACTTTTTTATTTGAGAGGAGCGGTTTCTTATGATCCGTTATACCAATCGAAAAACCGTCGACTCCATAAAAGACGGAAATAAAACGACTTACGTTGAATATTTTGAAGGTTACTGTAATACATCAGATACACAAAGTGGCCTGCCAACTAAAAATGTGGCGAATGGCAGTAATCTGATCGACACAGATAATGGAGGCTGGTATTTTTTCAACGAAAAGACACAAACCTGGAGTAAATGGCGAGAGTTAAAGGAGTGATGATCCGATGAGATTGTCATTGCTTGATAATCGACGAAACTTTCTATTATACCTCGACGAAAATAAAGTTATTCCGAAGTACACTGTGACGTGGAAAAACTGGGATGGCTCTGATCTTTACGTAGACACTTCTGCGCCTGAAGGCGGAATCCCAGCTTATGCAGGTCCTACCCCAACAAAGCCTGCAACTCAGACCATTCGCTACGAATTCGCTGGATGGACTCCTTCGGTTGTGGCCGTTAACGGAGATGCCACATATACCGCGACCTTTACTGAAGTTCCGATCATGATCCAGGTTCAGTGGCTGAATTATGATTCTAGCGTAATCAAAATGGAAGAAGTTCAGGCCGGTACGAAACCTACGTATAGTGGAACTACTCCGACGAAGCCTTCGACCACACAATATCGCTATAACTTCACAGGTTGGAGTCCTTCGCCGGCCGTTATTTATGAGGATACAGTCTATACTGCTCAGTTCCAGGAAGTTCCGAATACAGTTACGGCGACATTTGTTAAGGATTCCTCTGACGGAGGCGGCACGATTAAGACCGTAACAGTAAACTATGGGGAAACTCCGGTCTTTGGTTCTGCTGATCCGACTTCTACTAAGGGCATTCCTCCCGAGATTACCTTTGAAGGATGGGAGCCCGCGCTTGGACCGATTACTCAGAATACGACTTATACCGCTGTATTTAAGGATAACAGACCTTATACTGTTCAGTTCCTTGCGAGAACTATCGAAGAGTATACAGATGTTCACGAGGCTCTCACAGCTGCGAACGTCACATGGCTGAACTGGGATGGAAGTATGCTGGAGCTTGACAGGGATGTTCCGATCGGTACTACGCCGACTTACAATGGTGCAACTCCGACAAGACCTGCTGTTCCTGGTTATGCCTATACTTTTGCAGGCTGGGATAAGCAGATTGTGCCTCTGACCGGATTTACGACTTATACGGCAACCTATACCGAAGTCATAGAGACACACAAGGCAACCTTTGTAAAGGCTAGTGTTGATGGCGGTGGAACTTTGCAGACCATTAATGCCGTTCCATATAACACGACTCCGAATTATACAGCAGCGACTCCGACCACGAGTAAAGGAACCGCCGAAGTATTTCCGTTTGTCGGATGGGATCCTCCGCTTGGACCGATGACTCAAGACACAACTTACACGGCAGTATTCGATGACTTGAGGCCATATACTGTAAAATTCCTGGATCGCAGTATTACGGAATATGAAGGATAATATTAGCCGAAAGGAAAATTCAAAATGGCAGTAGTTTATGAAACTTATCGCCCCGGACTGGTTCGAGCCTATTCGGACAAAGGGCTTTATATCAAGAATCCGGACGGTGAAGTATATTACGAGGCTATTGATCCGGACTGGACTCATCGGACTTATGAAGAGACCGAAGAGGAAATCGAGATTGCGTCCGATGAAGCCCTCTCGATCATTTCCGGAGAAGATACTTATCAGAACTACAGCGAAGACGATGGAGATCTCCTGCAGTCTTCCGAGGAAGCTCTGAACGTTATTTTAGGAGGAGAAACCGAATGAAGCTTGCAAGAGCCATGGAACTTCGGGCAATTATTGAAGAGGCCATGAGCAAGGAAGATGATTCCGTTGTTCTTGAGACCCCTCAACTTCTGCCCGAATGGAAAGCCGGTATCGCCTATAAGACCGGTAAAAAGATTCAGTATGGCGGTATTGTTTGGAAAGTACTTCAGGATCATACCTCTCAGGAAGGCTGGGAGCCCGGTGCAGCACCGAGTCTGTTTGCCGAAGTGCTGATTCCTGACCCCGATGTAATTCCCGAATGGAAGCAGCCTGACAGCACGAATCCGTACATGTCTGGCGATAAGGTAACCCATAACGGCAGCACCTGGGTATCCACCATTGACAACAACGTCTGGGAACCTGGCGTGTATGGCTGGGATCCTGCGTAAATGATAGCACATGCTTTTATATTTGGTGGGCAGTACAACACGATTTCACAAATCGCAAGGCTGCTCACCGCCTTTTATTTAGCGTACATCGGAACGAATAATGATCTGCTTCCGGAATCTGTAAGAAAGATCTGCAAGTTCGCATCTTTGGTCTATTTTTGGATCGTACTTGCCGTTGCAGTCATTAATTCCATCGAACTTATATGTCAATAGCAAATCAAAATGGAAGTCTGGAGGTGATTTCTTATGACCATCCAGGAACATATGTACCGGACATTTCGAAAAGCCGGTATGACAGTAGAAGGCGCTTGCGCTGTTCTTGGACAGATTCAGCACGAAGGCGTCTTTATTTCTAACAACGCGGAAGATTCCAAGAAAGTTATTGATGCGATTTATACACGGCAGGTCGATAACGGGATTATCTCGAAGCAACAGTTTATGTACGATGGAATCGGCTATGGTTATGCGCAGTGGACTTTTCCTGATCGAAAAGGACTAATGTACGATTTCCATAGGGCAAGGGGCAAATCGATCGGAGATTCTGAAACACAGATTGCCTTTCTGCTATGGGAAATGCAGCATAGTTTTCCAATTCAGTGGCGACTTGTTACAAACAGTCATGACCTGGAAGACATTAGTTGGCAGCTTCTTGACAAATGGGAAAACCCTGATGACAAGGAAACTCAGAAACCGCGCCGTCTGAAATCTGCCGAAGAATTTTATGAACGTTTTCGGAATTTCAATCTTGAGGAGGATTCCTCTATGACAAAACAGGAAGCCATCGATCTTGTCCTGAATCTGGCGAGATCTGAAGTAGGTTATCACGAAAAAGCATCCAATTCTTGGCTTGATGATAAGGATGCAAATGCTGGAAGTGGGAACTGGACGAAATATGCCAGAGATCTTGACAGTCTGCGAAACTTTTATAACGGCGGCAAAAATGGTTATGCCTGGTGCGATGTGTTTTATGATTGGCTGTTTGTTAAGTGCTTCGGACCGGAACTCGGGCGACAGATGCTCTGTCAGCCTCTGAACAGTGCCGGTGCAGGTTGTCTCTATTCGGTTCAATACTATAAACAGTATGGTCGCTGGGTTACCGGAACTCCTGAGCCAGGCGATCAGATTTTCTTCAGTTACGCGCCGGGAGAGTACAGCCATACGGGCCTTGTCGAATCCGTGTCTGGCGGCGTCGTTACAACAATTGAAGGAAATACTTCTGAGTCTGTCGGACGAAGATCATATGCAGTCGGAAGTTCTACGATTGCTGGTTACGGAAGGCCGAGATGGGAGCTTGCCACTAGCGCTTCGAGTGATATTTCATTTGAACCGACGATTCATTCCGAACGGATCCTGAAACTCGGCTGCAAGGGCGATGATGTCATGCAGCTTCAGAAGGACCTGATACGAATGGGCTATGATGTTGGGCCTGATGGAGCTGATGGAGACTATGGTGATAACACAAAAAAGGCAGTCATGAAGTTCCAGGAGCAGCATCATCTCGATCCAGTCGACGGTGAAGTTGGGGACGATACGAGAAAAGTTCTCAAAGAGATTCTCAGACGGGAAGAACAAACCGAAGCTCCGCAGAAAGAACCGGATACAGGAATCCCTCGAAAGAAACTTCAGATCCGTGAAATCAAAATGGAAGATGAAGGTTCCGATGTAAAGCTCGCTCAGTCAGCTTTACAGTGCTGGGGCTATTCGATTGTTGCGACTGGAATCTTTGGCAAGGAAATGGACGAGAAGATTCGAAATTTTCAGAAGGCAAAAGGGCTCAATCCAAGCGGAAAGATTGATTTCAACACGTGGAGAGAGCTGCTTAAAGTATGAACGAACGCGCCCGTCCGGATTAAGGGCGTTAGTAGATCCCGCACGGCCTCTTAACAATGCTCAAAACAGCTGCGGGTCTTTTAACAGGGCGTTCCCATAAAACGGTTCGCCCTTATTTCTTAAATTTGGAGGCAGTTGCATGCAAGAATTGCGATTCATTGTAAAAGGGCAAATGATTAAGAAGGATCCGAATTCGCAGTTTTCAAAGATGGTTGCCGGTACTTCGAATTATTATGTCGCCGCATTCGATATGGATTCGGCATGGACAGGATACAACTGCCTTGCTAAGTTTAAAACGAATGCCGGTGAAGAGTTTATTCCAATCAGATCCGGGCAGGCAGTAATTCCGGAGTCTGTTCTAAAGCATAAAACTTTCGAAGTTTCTGTTATCGGAAAAAATGGAACGTCGATGCTTACAACGAATGCAAATAAGGTTATTCAGATCGGAGGAATTTAAAAATGCCGGATTTAAATAACCTTTTTCAGGCTGCGTCAACAGTAGGCGGTTCAAACTCCGATCCGTCGTGGCTGGTGATCGATCACGATTTCAGGACAATCGATATTCCGGCGAATAAGAAACTCCTTGGCGTTACGAGTGATGAGCGAATTAACTACCTGGATTTTAAGGGCCCTCAATATTATGAGGGATCGGATCTTAGTACATTTTCCATTCGAGTTGTTTATCTGAATGCTCGTGGCGAGAGTGATATTTACGTTGCGCCGGAAGTTAAGGTCGTTGACGGCGAACTTCAGTTCACGTGGGAAGTTGGACGGCACGCCTGTCTCTATAGCGGCAATGTTCAGTTTATTGTGCAGGCGGTTTTGACCGATACCGAGGGTTATATTTTAAAAAAGTATAACACCAGGATTCATTCGCTGCCGGTTGTCGAAGGAATTGAGCCGGACGAAGGAATTCTTCTTGCCAACTATGACCTGATTACGCAGTTTGCAAAGAATATTCAGAAAGCCTATAAGATTGACGATTACGTTTCAGACGCCGAAGCCTATGCTCTTGGAACCAGAGGCGGAACCGAGGTAGAGGAAGGCGATCCAACCTACGAGAATAACGCCAAGTATTATGCTCAATCCATTCGTGAGGACCGAGAAGCCACTGATATTTCAGAAGCAAATGCCGAGGCCTGGTCATCCGGTACGAAAGGCGGCATTCCGATTGATATTAACGATCCAGCTTACCATAACAACGCGAAGTACTACATGAACGAAGCGAAGAATGCTCTGTCTACGAAAATCGATTTGTTCTATAACGAAGCTTCCGGCGACGTTGTAGAAGTCAATGATGGGGCAGAGTATGCGCCGATTCGATCCATGAAGATTGATATTTCGCCGGACCCGGATTTGCACGGATATGAAACGCCATGGCCCGGCGGTGTAAAAAAGAATCAGCTGAAACTAACTGGGACTGATACGATTGAATCCGGACTTACGATTCGGGTTCAGGACAGCGGCGATATTTTAGTAGACGGTACATCGGACAGCATCTGTTATTATGTCGTGAACAGCGTGATTGACACGACTGCAATGGCCGGGATGATATTCTGCGTTAATTCAGTAGAAGGAATCAGCTGGAGAATTACATCCGGATCGAGCACCGATGCAGTTCAGGAACTTACAAACGGCACTGCTCTTGAAGACCACGGCATTGGAATGAGACTTGTTTGCAGAATTTCAAACGGACTTATATTACAAAAGCAGGTACTTCAGCCAATGCTGGTGTCGGCATCCGAAAGTGATTTAAGTTTCGTTCCGTACGAAAATCGATGTGATATTTCAGGCTACGACGAACTGTTTATTAGCGGATTTATTGGTGAGGATCCTTTTGCTGATAGAGTCAGCCTTGATACGTATGCTCCGTTGTACGGCGGATCGATCAATGTCATTACCGGCATATCCGAAAAGTCATTTGCCAAGGCTACTGCGGTAAAATCGGATTTTGGGAGCATTAATGTTTCCGGAACCGGGCATTCTTATCGAGAAGTTCGGCTCAGCTCACTACCGGTTCCTTCGTCTGGAACGGATTCCGCAGCGGCCAGAAGTTCACAGTTCTGTAATCTCGCCGTTATCGCAAACCCTGATACAGATACGAGTTATGGAGACTATCTGGCAATCTTATATTTGAATCTGGTCGACAATATTCCGATCATGCGAATTTCAGAAGAGCTGTATCAGGTTCTTGAAGATGACGCGACGATCGAAATCGTATATGAAATGGCAGAATCGGTTCCTTTCCAGTTGCCTGAAACTACGATCCGTACCGGTTTGCATTATAATAAATTTCAGTGTGATGCCGGAAGTATGACCGTCGAGTATGCGGTTGATATTAAATCGTACATTGATGTCAAGTTCGAACAGCTTAAGGACATGATTGAAGGTGTTTCGCCATGAATGAATCGAAATTTGTAATTCCTAGAAAATGCGATATTCCAGATGGGGCTTACGGTGTATGGCAGATTCCAGAACTGGATATTATGATTCCGCTTTATAAGGGATCCGGACCGACGAAGACACAGGAAATCATCAATAAAGAAAACAGCGCATCGATCAGACCTTGGGGCTGTGGAAGAATCATTGAGGATCATGCCTACAGCCAAGCTGGAAATGGCCAATGGCAAATCGGAAGTGTTACACCTGATATGATCGGTTTTCTTGTGCTGCCAGATAAGACAGAACAATATGTTTGTAATCGCGTTCTCCGGGCTAAACGATTCAATACCTGTTTTACCTGTGACGGTGTCGGCGTTTATCCCCGATCGGCAACAGACATTCTATGTGCCTGCTGTGCCACAGCCGATGCAACGGAAGATTATATCGCGGCATTCAAGTATAAGGGCACGATACCCTAATTTTATATTTTAAACTTCCGGAGGTAATTTCCTATGGAATTTTGGGAAATTCTGGAATCAATCGGAATCAGTCAGAAAGCTTTCTGGACCGGATTGGTGTTTCTGTCGTCACTGTTTATTGAGTGGCGGCCTGAAATTAAGTGGAATCCATGGACTGCCCTGTTCAAGTGGATCGGCTCGAGATTCAACAAGCAAATCAATAATAATCTAAAGGCTGTCCGAGAAGAGATTCAGGCCCTTGATGAAAAAGTTGATAATCTTCAGACAGAGGTTGGTAAAGTTCAGAGCGATCTTACCGATCACATTAAAGAGTCTGAAATAAAATCTTTACAGGATACACGGCGTGATATTTTGGAATTTGCAAACGCATGCATGAATGGACGTAAACATACCATGGAGCAGTTTGATTTCGTAATCAAGCAATGCGATGAGTATGAAGACTACATTGAAAAAACAGACACAAAGAACGGAGTTATTGAAACAGCGATTAAAGAAATCAGACGACTCTATGAAAAATGCAGACATGAAAACAGTTTCTTGAAAGAAGGAGAAGTGGAACCATGAAAAACAAAACCTATGATATTCTGAAGTACATTGCGCAGATTGTTCTGCCGGCTCTTGGCGCTCTGTACGCGGCCCTTGCTCCGCTGTGGAAGCTTCCTTATGCGGAAGCAGTCGTCGGGACGATTGCTGCAGTTGATGCGTTTCTTGGCGCTCTTCTGAAGCTTAGTTCGGATAAGTATTATGCGCAGGGTCGGGATGTTCTTGGCACACTTGCGATTGATACTGAAAATGAAACCGCTAACTTCAATTTCGATGAGACCAATGCCGAGGATCTTCTGAATGCGAAGACGGCAAAAGTTAAAGTTGAAGTCTACGAAGGAAAACATGAAGCGTAATATTTAATTCGCAAGGGCTGCAAGTCGTATGATTTACAGCCCTTATTTTTTTCGCCAAATCACAATAATCGCAAAATTTACAATCCATATAGTAGAGAGGTGACGATTGGTGTAATCGGTAGCACGCCAGAAATGGAGATGTAGGTTCGAGTCCTGCAGCCTCTTATTTTTTTCGCAAATTTTTCAGGTTCTATAATAGAGAGAAACTAAATTTATGGAAAAAGAGGCTTTGAAATGAAGAAAGTATTAATTGGTTTGAGACAATTCATTGAGAATCACAGCGAGTTTATTGATTCACTGGCGAAAGGAGTGATTGGAGCGAATCGTTATATTTCGACAGGAGGTGAATACGTTAGCATAAATTAAGTTGAAAGGAGACGGGAGTCGCTGTTAATAGCACATGCACAGCGGCTCTCTTCTTTTTCCAAAAAATTTCCCCGGTTGGCATTTTTTTGAAATCAAAATGGAAGAGGTGAATTCAATGTGGTTATCAGTAAGAAATCGAAAGACATGATCTATCATGAAGAAGACTGTCCGTATGTAAAGCGTATAAACAAAAAGTATCTCAGACATGTGTCAACTAATACGGCAAAAGAGCGAGGTTATCATGCATGTTCTTACTGTGGCGGTCTTCATGGCATGTATTTACGTATGCGAGATGATCCGATGTTTTTCGGCAGAATAAAAGAAGGAATTTCGGTGTCTTATGATCGG
>OCVV011287343.1_pt1 | contig 13317 bp, 8 predicted proteins | sample 1539721 | NCBI WGS metagenome assembly OCVV01 (sample SAMN02144230, study PRJEB22623) | gut metagenome | biome: sheep rumen | host: Ovis aries | place: New Zealand
GATGGTACTGCAATGCAATGCGGGAGAGTAGGAAGCCGCCTTCTTTCATTAGAAAGCCTCGAAGATTAATTCTTCGGGGCTTTTTTTGTTGCGCAAAGCGCGCTTTGTGCTTTTTTTTAGAGAAACTAGAAGAACTAGAGGCTTTAGAGGCTCTAGAAGTTCTATGATCTCTATATTTTCTGGAAATTCTGGAGAATCTGGGGTTTCTGGGATTTAGGATAGTGCAGTTAACACTTACGATTTAATATTTTAGTGTAATAATTAAATTTTTTTTTTGTTTTCTCATTGATTTATTATAAAAATTATTTATATTTGTGCCGAAAAGTACGTTTAACCATTACGAAAGAACGAATAGTTTTATATTTAGTTTAAAGATAGATGGAAGAGATACGATGTTTTTTTACTAAAGTTATCTACTGTTTCATTACGGCGATAATCTCGCTTCCAGTGTTAGCTCAAAATCAGAACAATCAAGTTAAAGATTGGGCTATTGTGAGTGTATCGGTATGTAATATGCGCGTATCTGGTGACTATGATGCAGGTATGGAAACACAAGGTTTATTAGGTGAGCCAATAAAAATCCTAAAGGATGGTCGCTGGTTATATGTAGAACAGGCTGATGGCGATAGGTCGTGGGTTTTGAGCAGTTCTGTAATTAAGATGACTTCTAAGGAATGTTCAGAATGGAATAGATCTCGTCAGGCTGTTGTTACATCTGTTTACGCTTTTGTATATTCTGCGCCAGATAAGCATGCATCTACAATTAGTGATGTCGTTGCAAATAACAGATTGAAAGTTTTAGCAGAAACAAAGAATTTCTTTCATGTACAATTTCCAGATGGAAGAAAGGGATACCTTTCAAAGCAGGATGCTGTTGAGTTGAATAGATGGCGTGCGGGGTTGAAGAATGATGCTCAAAGTATTATAGCTACTTCAAAGAAACTAATTGGTTTTCCATATATGTGGGGCGGAACAAGTACAAAAGGCGTTGACTGCAGTGGTTTTGTGCGTACAGCTCTTCTGATGCATGATATTATTATTCCACGTAATGCTTCACAGCAGGCAAAAAAAGGAAGACATATTGAAATATCCTCTGATTTTAGTAATCTAATTCCTGGTGATTTAGTTTTTTTCGGTAAAAAAGCACAAGGAGATAGTGTAAAGGCTCGTGTTAGTCACGTTGGTATATATTTAGGTAACAAAAAGTTTATTCACTCACTTGGCTATGTTCATGTGAGTAGTTTTGATCCTAAAGATGCAGAATATGATGAATATGATCTTAATAGACTTTTGTGGGCACAGCGTGTGCTTCCCTATATAAATAAGGAGGATGGATTAACTACAACGAATAAAAACGAATACTATAGATAAGATATGAAAAGAAGAGATTTTCTCAAGAAAGCAACTCTTGCTTCTGTTGGTTCAGTATTGACTTTAACTAATGTTGATGCTATGGAGCGCTTGGCTAATGCGCCTTTATTTAACATCAATCGTAAGGGGAAAAGTGGAAAAATGTCACTAAAATTCTATCCATATGAGTTGCAATTACGCCATACCTTCACCGTTGCTACCTATTCACGTACAACAACACCTGATGTTCAGGTGGAGATAAGTTACGATGGGGTTACAGGATATGGTGAAGCAAGTATGCCACAATATTTAGGACAAACAGTTAAGAGTGTTACCGATTTTTTGCAGAAAGTTGATCTTAGTAAATTTAATGACCCATTCCAGCTTGATGATATTCTTACTTATATAGACTCTTTGTCGCCAGGTGATTCTGCAGCAAAGGCAGCTGTAGATATTGCTTTACACGATCTTGTTGGAAAACTATTGGGTGCACCTTGGTATAGAATATGGGGCTTGAATCCAGCTAAAACACCCAATACCACCTTTACTATTGGTATTGATACTGCTGATGTTGTGAAGCAGAAAACTCGTGAATGTGCTGATAAATTTAATATTCTAAAGGTTAAGTTGGGAAGAGAAAATGATAAGGAGATGATAGAGACAATCCGTCAAGTTACCAATCTTCCTATTGCTGTTGATGTTAATCAAGGTTGGAAAGATAAGCACATGGCTCTTGATATGATTCATTGGTTGAAAGAACATAATATTGTTATGGTAGAACAGCCAATGCCCAAGGAGCAACTTGATGATACTGCTTGGGTTACAGAACATTCGCCGCTTCCTATTTTTGCAGATGAAGCAATTCAGAGACTGAAGGATGTAAAGAAAATACAGGGAGCTTACAGTGGCATTAATATTAAGCTTATGAAGTGTACTGGTATGCGTGAAGCGTGGAAGATGATGAATTTTGCAAGGGCATGTGATATGAAAGTGATGATAGGTTGTATGACAGAGACTTCATGTGCAGTAAGTGCTGCAGCTCAGCTTTCGCCAGTAGTGGATTTTGCTGATCTTGATGGTAACTTGTTGATTAAGAACGATATCTTCAAGGGCATGGAAGTTAAGAAGGGAAAAATTACTTTGCCAGACAGACCCGGAATAGGATTGGTAAAACTATAGATAAGGAAGATGAAGAAAGATGTTTTGTTTATATTTTTGCTTTTGTTATCACAGAATATCTTTGCAGATGGTGTCCTAACTCAAGATGAATTGAAGCGTAGGATAGCTTTGGATTTTTCGAGAACGGAAGCAGAAATCAAGACTTATATTCAGAAATACATTCCCAATGTAACTGATGAACAGATGCTGCAATGGGAAAAAAGTGGAGCGTTGGAATGTAGAATTATAAATGGCGAGAAACGTTATTTTAGAAATGCAGGTCCAAATCTTTTCCGTGTTGACAGTGAATGTAAGAAAATAAAAGAGGCAAAAGACGGAATAAAAAGAGATATGTATGTCGATGATAATGCTACGAACATACCGCTTATCATGAAGAATGCATCTCTTTCTTCCAAGGGATTGGCAGAGTCTAAGCGTGTTCGTATCACCTACACTCTAACGGTTAATGCAGATGCAGTGCCAGCTGGAAAGGTTATACGCTGCTGGTTGCCTTTTCCGCGAACAGATTTTGAGCGTCAAAAAGATGTTAAATTGTTAAAGACTTCTGAACGAAAATATATTCTTTCAGGTGATCGTTCTGATCATTCAACTCTTTACATGGAACGAAAAGCTGTGAAAGGAAAGCCAACCGTTTTCAAAGAAGTATTTGAATATACCACGATGGGTGCATGGAAGAATGTACAAGCATGTAACATAAAGCCCTATGACACCAGTTCTTCGCTATATAAAGAATATACAGCTGAGCGCTATCCTCATATGGTATTTAGTCAGAGGTTGAGGAAACTGGCAGATTCACTTACTGTAGGTCTTGATAATCCTTATGAGAAAGCGCGCTCTATCTTTACTTGGATTGATGAAACATTTCCTTGGGCTTCAGCACGTGAATATTCAACAATAGATAATATTCCTGAGTATGTTCTTGATAATGGACATGGAGACTGTGGACAAGTAACATTACTGTTCCTTACTCTTTGTAGAATTGTAGGTATTCCAGCTCATTTTGAAAGTGGATTTCATGTACATCCTCATGCTGATAACCTCCATGACTGGGGAGAAATCTATTTTGAAGGTATAGGATGGGTTCCTGTGGATGTGTCTTTTGGAAGAGTCCCCAATGCATCAGATGACGATATGGCTTATTTCTTCTTGGGCGGTATGGACTCATGGCGTTTTGTTGTGAATAACGATTGGGGCAAGCCACTTATTCCTGAAAAGAAATATCCTCGTTCAGAAACTGTTGATTTTCAACGTGGTGAGGTTGAATGGGAGGGAGGTAACCTATACTTTAATAATTGGGAATACAACTACAAAATTGAAAATATTAGCCTCACCCCAACCCTCCCCGGTAGGGAAGGGAGGACTAATTAGCGTAATTTGGAATAAGTAAGATGGGAAGAATGAAAAATTAAACTTCAAACTTATAAACTTATAAACTGTTAATCTTTAAACTCATAAATTAATCTTTATAATTAGTAACATGAATCCTTCAATTATTTTAATTACAGTTGTAGCTTACTTTATTTTGCTTTTTGGAATCTCATGGTTTGCGGGTAGAAAGGCAGACAATCAAGGATTTTTTGTAGGAAACAGAAAGTCCAAATGGGGAATTGTTGCCATTGCTACTATGGGTTCGTTCATTTCTGGTGTAACTTTTGTTTCAGTTCCAGGAATGGTTGGTGTGAAGAATTTCTCATATCTTCAGATGGTAATGGGTTTTGTTGTTGGTCAGTTTATCATCGCTTTTGTATTGGTACCCCTTTTCTATCGTATGCATCTTGTTTCGGTATATCAATATCTTGAGAATCGTTTTGGAATTAAGAGTTACAAGACAGGTGCTTGGTTTTTCTTTATATCCAAAATGCTTGGAGCTTCTGTACGCTTGTTTCTTGTATGTCTCACATTACAGTTATTGGTTTTTGAACCTTTACATCTTCCTTTCATCCTCAATGTTGTGTTAACAGTTTTTCTGGTTTGGTTATATACTTTCCGCGGGGGTGTAAAGAGTATCATCTGGACAGATGTATTGAAATCACTTTGTTTGATTTTATCTGTAGCGCTAAGTATATATTTCATTGCAAATCAGTTGGATATGAATTTTACTCAGATGATAAAATCTATTAGTGATAGTGATATGTCACAGGTATTCTTCTTTGACGACGCTAACGATAAGCGTTTCTTTTGGAAACAATTCTTAGCAGGAGTGTTTACCATGATTGCAACAACGGGATTAGATCAAGATATGATGCAGCGAAATCTAAGTTGCCAGAACTATCGCGATTCACAGAAGAATATGATGGTGAGTATCGTTGCTCAGTTCTTTATCAATCTGTTATTTCTTATGCTTGGCGTTTTGCTTTATGAGTTTGCCGCGCGTGTTGGAATAGATGCAACAGGTGACAGTTTATTCCCTGCAGTAGCAACAAGTAGTTTCCTTCCATTAATAGTTGGTATTTTGTTTATAGTTGGCCTTTTCTCTTCAGCCTATAGTGCAGCTGGTTCTGCACTAACAGCGTTAACAACGTCATTTACTATTGATATTCTTGCTGCAGACAAGAAGATAGAGACTGGAAATGTAGATTATTATGTTGCCCGAGTTAGAAAGCATGTACATATTGCTATGGCTATCCTCATGGGAGTAGTGATATTTGTTTTCGGATTGTTTAACAATAGTTCTGTTGTTGATGCCGTGTATGTGTTGGCAAGCTATACTTATGGTCCAATTTTGGGTCTTTTTGCATTTGGCATTTTAATGAAAAAGAAAGTAAGAGATCACTATGTACCACTTGTAGCAATACTTTCACCAATATTATGTTTTATTTTGTCCAGCAATAGTGAAATTTTGTTTGGTGGTTATCAGTTCTCTTATGAGTTGTTGATATTTAATGCACTATTTACATTCCTTGGTTTGTGTATGTTGATTAAGAAATAATAAAATAAGATATGAAAAAATTAATTTCTTTTGTTTCTATATTTCTATTCTGTTTTCAAATTACTAATGCACAGAGACTACAACAGGTATTGCCTGCAGAAGTTGGTTTTGATGAAGTGCGTTTGCAGAATGCCGACAAGGCAATTGAACGCGCAATTGCTGAAAAACAAACACCAGGTGCCGTTCTTTGCGTGGTAAGACATGGCAAGATAGCCTATTTAAAGGCGTATGGTAACAAGCGGGTTTATCCAAGGGTTGAGAAGATGACAACAGAAACAGTTTTTGATATGGCATCTTGCTCTAAGTCAATGTCAACAGCTGTTGCTGCCATGCAACTTATAGATAATGGAAAACTTCGTCTTACCGACCGAGTGAGTGATTATATCCCAGGTTTTGAAGGTTGGAAAGATGAAAAAGGAGAAACAACATCTATTCGTGTTGTTGATATTATGACGCACACCTCTGGTCTTCCTCCTTATGCGCCAGTGGCTACACTAAAAGAAAAATATGGTTCTCCTAACAGAGATGGTGTTATTGAGTATATTTCTCATTGTAAGCGAGACTTTGCACCAAAGACAGATTTTCAGTATAGCTGTCTAAACTATATCATTCTTCAGAGAATAATAGAGACGATTTCTGGAGAAAGTATTGATCAATATGCCAAGAAGCATATTTTTGATGTGTTGGGAATGAGCCACACATCATATTGCCCTGACAAACAGCTTAGAAAACTCTGTGCACCAACAGAGAAACAATCTGATGGTAGTGTTTTGTGGGGAGTTGTACATGATCCGTTGGCACGAGTTATGAATGGGGGTATATCAGGAAATGCTGGTGTATTCTCTTCAGCAGAAGATATAGCCATTCTGTGTGCTTGTTTACAAAATGAAGGAGAGTGGCAAGGGCGACGTATTCTCTCGCCATTAGCAGTGAGATGTATGCGAACAGTACCTCGTGCAGTTGCTTCATTGGGACGTACTCCAGGTTGGGATATCTTTACCGATTATTCAAGTAATAATGGTGATCTTTTAGGTCCTAATACTTATGGGCATACAGGTTATACTGGTACAAGTATAGTTATTGATCCCGATAACGATGTCAGTGTTATTCTATTGAGTAATCATGTTCATCCTGAAGATAAGGGAAGTATGGTTCGCACCCGTTCTTATGTGGCTAATGCTGTTGCAGGAGCATTATTATATCCAGAAAAATAAAAAGAGATATGAAGAAAATAGCAATATTATTTTTCCTTTTGATTTCTGTTCTGCAACTCTTTGCTGCAGATATAGTAACAGGTGCAGAGCAGACTGATAGTTATTTATCCTTTCTAAAAGGAAAAAAGGTAGCTCTGTTCAGCAATCAGACAGGTATCGTTGGCAATAAACATGTACTTGATGTTCTACTTGAAAATGGCGTTAATGTTGTTGTTATCTTCTCGCCAGAGCATGGCTTTCGTGGAACAGCTGACGCTGGCGAGAAAGTAAGTAGCAGTATAGACACAAAGACTGGTGTACCAATCTGTTCTCTATATGGCATTAAAGGTGGCGTTCCTGATGCTGATACTATGATGAGTTTTGATGTATTAGTAAGTGATATACAAGATGTAGGACTTCGTTTCTATACTTATTATATAACTATGGTCAAGTTGATGAATCAGTGTGCTGTTTATGGCAAGCAGATGATAGTTCTTGACCGTCCAAACCCTAATGGATTTTATGTTGATGGACCAATTCTTGATATGAAATACAAGAGTGGAGTAGGATCTTTACCTGTACCTGTTGTTCATGGATTAACGCTTGGGGAATTGGCTTTGATGGCAAATGGTGAACATTGGCTTGAAAGTGGAAAGAAGTGTAATCTGATGGTTATAGCTTGCAAGAACTATACCCATGAAAGCAAGTATAACCTTCCTGTTGCTCCATCTCCTAATCTGCCAAATATGAAATCCATTTACCTCTATCCTTCAATATGTTTCTTCGAGGCAACACCTGTATCATTGGGTAGAGGAACAGATGCACCTTTTCAGTTGTTTGGACATCCTGCTATGAAAGGCTACCACTTTAGTTTCACTCCAGAATCACGTCCTGGAGCAAAGAATCCTCCACAGTTAGGAAAACTCTGTTATGGTAGAGATCTCAGAAATCTCAGTGATAGTGCTATATGGGAAGAGAAGATAAATCTTAGCTATCTTATAGAAGCCTATCGTGCTGTTAATATTGGAGATAGCTTTTTCACACCTTTTTTCGAGAAGTTGATAGGAGTTGACTATGTTAGAAAGATGATAGAAGATGGTTGTTCAGCCGAGCAGATAAGTAAGTGCTGGCAGGCAGATGTAGAGACATTTAAAAAACAACGTAAACCATATTTGTTGTACGACTAATTTGATTATTAACCCATAATATCGTTTCATTTAAATGCAATTATTATGAATGAAAACAACATGAAAAAAGCCGTAGTCTCAAAGACTTTCTTTGCAGCTACACTCATCTCTGCTCTCGGATTGAGCAGTTGGTTGCCATCGGCTTATGCAGCCTCACCCTTTGATGCTGTTTCTGTGCAATCAGTGCAGCAAGCTAATACCATTAAGGGTAAGGTTGTCGATTCTAATGGTGATCCCGTTATCGGTGCGAGTGTCGTTATTAAGGGCACATCAAAAGGAGCTATCACCGATCTTGAAGGTGTTTACTCTTTAGATGCTCCTGTTGGTTCAACGATTGTTGTATCCTATATAGGTTACACATCTACTACAATTAAAGTTGGTAATGCTCGTACTTATAATGTAACACTGCAGGAAGACAGTAAGACTTTCGACGATGTCGTTGTTACTGCAATGGGTATCAAGAAAGAACGTAAGGCATTGGGATATGCTGTAACAGACCTTAAGAGTTCTGAACTCATGAAGAACAAGAACACGAATGTCATCAACTCATTGGCAGGTAAAGTAGCAGGTGTTACAGTTACTCAAGGTGGTGGTGCTGCCGGTGGCGGTTCTGAGATTATCCTACGTGGTGGTACTTCTCTTGAGCGTGATAACCAGCCTTTGTTTGTTATTGACGGTGTAATTTACGATAACACAACAACTGTTCCAGGTAATTCTGCTTTTGATGGTACTGTTTCTGGTGCATCTACCAATGGTAACCGTGTGATGGATGTTAACCCTGAGGATATAGAAGATCTCACGGTATTGAAAGGTCCTGCTGCTGCTGCTCTTTATGGTTCACGTGCTTCTGCAGGTGCTATCATCATAACCACAAAAAAGGGTAAGGAAGGTACTGTAGAGATAAATGTGTCAAGCAAACTCACTACATCTCGTGCATGGAAGCTTCCAAAAGTACAAAGCACCTATAAGCGTGGTTACTCATCTGATGTGTATGATGCAGACAAGAACTATGTACGTACCGATTATGACGATCGCTCATATAGTAGCTGGGGAGAGCGTGCTACAGGTAATGAGCAAATTTACGATAACGTTGGTAATTTCTTCCAGTCTGGTTTAGCAACTGATAATAACGTTAGTGTATCTGGCGGTAGTAAGACCGGAAATTTCTTCCTTTCTTCTTCTTACTATAATCAGGAAGGTATTATCCCAACCACAGGTTATAATAAATTTACATTCCGTTTCAATGCAGAACAGAAGTGGAAGATGCTTACATTTGGTGCAAATGTAGCTTATACAAAGTCAAAAACAGATAAGACTCTAACATCAGCAGCACTTTATAATTCTGCTGGTAGTGGTACAATGGGTAGTGTATATACCTGGTCACGTTTTGATGATATGACACATTATGCCAACGAGGATGGTTCTCGCTATCGTTTGCCTGGTGTTAGTGATGCTCTTGAATACTGGGATGAGAAAGATAACCCATATTGGATTCTTCACAACAACCTATTAAAAGACAACACAGAGCGTCTCACAGCAAGTGTTCAGGTAAAGGCCGATTTGGCTAAATGGTGGTGGGTAAGCTATCGTATAGGCTTGGATGAGCACATCACCAATAACAACAAAACAATTGCTCCTGGTGGAGTTGTAAAGAAAGACTGGCAGAAGGGTATGTATTCAGAGAATGATTATCGTTATACCTATCTTTCAAACAACGTAATGTCTAACTTCTCTCATTCTATAGGTGACTTTAATGGTAATCTTCTTGTCGGTTTTTCTTCAGAAGACACAAAGGGTGTAAGCGATTATCGTATGGCATGGAATTTTATTGTTCCAGAATTCTATAGCTTTGATAATGCAAGTCAAACAGACCGTAACTTCCAGCATAGAAAATCACAGCATCGTTTGTTAGGTCTCTATGGTGAGGCACGTTTTGACTGGAAGAGTACAGCCTTCTTCACTTATTCTGCACGTAACGACTGGTCATCAACACTTCCAAAGGAGAATCGCTCTTATTTCTATCAGTCATTTAATGGCGCTTTGGTTTTCACAGAGCTTATGCCAAAGAATAATATCCTATCTTTTGGTAAGGTTCGTGCATCTTGGGCTCGTGTAGGTAAGGATGCTTCTGCTTACGCAACCAACACAGCTCTTTGGCCAGCAGGTACTTTTGTTGGAGATAAGATAGGTTTGGGTAATAACTGGCAGGCTGGTAATGCTTATTTGAAACCTGAGATCACAGAATCAACCGAGTTAGGAATCGAACTTTCTTTCCTGAAGAATCGTTTGCACTTAGATTTTGCTTATTATACCAATAACTCATACAATCAGATTCTCTCTCCACGTTTGAGTAACTACATTGGTTATATTCTCCGTGATGTAAATGCCGGTGATGTATATAACAAGGGTATGGAGCTTACCATTAGTGGTACTCCAATTCAGACTAAGAACTTTACATGGGAAAGTAGTTTGAACCTTAGTGGCAACCGTGGAACTGTAGGCAATTTGATGGATGGTGTTGATATTCTGTATGTTACCGATGCTCAGGTAGGAAATGTAAAAGCAGCCTCTTTCAATAATGGCCACTTTATGGGTATATCAGGTTGTCAATGGTCTCGAACAGAGGATGGACGGATAATTCTTGATGAAAATACAGGTATGCCAACATGGGATAAGTCAACAAGTCACGAGGTTGGTAACCGTGAAGCAAATGTTAAGGGAGGTTTCAATAATACCTTTACTTACAAGAATTTCTCACTTAGTATGTTATGGGACTTCAGTTTTGGAGGTGATGTATTCAATGGTACAAAGTATGGTATGACTATTGCAGGTACAAGTGAGCTTAGTGCTAATCGTGAAAAAATAACAATAGATGGTGTTATAAAGGACGGTGATAATTATAAACCTGCTACATATACCTATGAGCGTGGTAAGACATACCAATATAATGGAAAAGAAACATCAGGTGACGCTATTATCGCAGAATACTATCAGACATATTATCCACGTGAGAGTCGTAACTTTATTACTCATGTAAACTATCTGCGTCTGCGCTCGTTGAACCTCACTTATAATCTGCCTAAGCAGTTGCTTATGAAGACAGGCTTTATTAAGTCGGCTTCTGTAAATGTAGCAGCTAATAATCTGTTACTCTTCACCAACTATGAGGGTGACCCTGAAGTATCATTCGCAGGTTCAGGTTCTATAGGATCATCTTCTGTAGGTATGGACTATTACTGTGTTCCTTCTACACAGAGTTTCACCTTTGGTGTAAACCTTACGTTCTAATTTATGGTTATAAAATATACAGCTATGAAAATATATAAATCAATCATACTGGGTGCTTTAGGAGTAATGTCACTTGCATCGTGCGATAGTTATCTCGACATAAATACCAACCCAAATACAGCAACTTCTGATGCTGCTTCATATGAATATCGTTTGCCATGGTGTCTTCACTATCTTCAGGCTGGTTATGAGATAGGAGCAAGTGTTGATAGCTATTTTACAGGACTTGTTACCTCTACCGCTGCTCGTGAAGGTGGTGCTTCCCGTTGGAATTTAAGTGCAGCAACTCGTGCCAACCAGATTACACAGTGGTTTATGGTTCCTTGCGCTTCAAATCTTCAGAATATGTATGACAAGGCTATGGCTGCAGGTGCATATCATTATGCAGGTGCTGCTAAGTTTATGCGTGCCTATGGTTTTATGAATATCATTGACCACATGGGCGAATGTCCTTATACAGATGCCTTGGGTGCTTCAACCTCTCCAGTATATGACACAGGTAAAACTGTTTTTATGGGGTGTCTTAGTGAACTTGATGAGGCGATAGAACTCTTCAGTAAGACACAAGAAGCATCAGCTAAACCTCTTGCTGTTGGTGATAACTGGAATAATGGCGATGTATCTAAGTGGATAAAACTGTGCTATTTATTAAAAGCTCGTTGGTTAAACCATTTAAGCAAGAAACAGCCTGGTAGCTATAAGGATGGGAAGTATGATGCTGGTGCTATTCTTGACTGCTTGTCAAAGGCACAGCAGAGTAATGCTGATAATACAGTTCTTCGTCATACAGATACTAATGGACCAACGAAAGATGTTGAGGGTTGGGACGAAACAGTTGATTATAATACTATTTTCTCTTGTGTTGGTATGAATAATGGTCGTTATTTTGTTACCAAAACCTTCTATGATAACCTTACTAACTTTGATGGTAAGGGCGTTGAAGACCCACGTGCAGATAAGTTCATACCTTGGCAGCGTTCCGTGAAGAGTGCATCTTCTCCTGTTGCAATAAAATGGAGTGCTGATGGCAAATGGCGTCGTTCATTGGGTATAGATATTGTAAACGAAGATATCTATTCTAATGGTAGTGGTCCTATTCAGTCTGAATTTACTAAGACTGCAGCTACGTTCAATGGTGTTGATTATCCTGCTTATTCTTGGTATTGCAAGACAGATAATCAGGAGCGTCAAGGTGACACTATCTATGTTCATGGTAAGTCAAGTTCTAAGGGTTATGACAACAATAAAGACTTGTTATATCGTCGTGCTGATGTTGATGAGAGTGCTGTGAGCGGTGTTTTCTCTGCTCGTCCAGATAGCTATACTTACTTTGGCTCTTATTGGGAAGCATGTTTCATCAAGGCAGAGGTTCTTATGCGTAAGGGTGACAAACCAGGTGCCTTTGCGGCTTATAAAGCTGGTATCGAAGCTAATATTCAGGCTGTTGAAGAGCGTTGCGCAGAATGGGTTGCTGGTGATCCAACATTGGCAAATTGTCCTTCTTTTGCACCTGCTACACAGGAAGCAATCAACAACTATCTCAACACGGCTATTGGAACAGCTGCAGATATCTCTATGAGTAAGATTATTACTCAGAAACTCATGACAATGATGTGGAGTAGTGAGCAGTGGAATGATATGCGTCGTTTTGACTATGATCCACAGATATTTATGAACTATGGTAAGCCAATGTGGTATTCTACTCATGGTACAGCTTTGACCTATTGTCCAGAAGGTTCTGCTCCTCGTCGCCTTCCTCAGGCAAGCTATGAATTGAATTATAACTCAGCAAATCTTGAAGCCATTGGAGAACAGATTCCTGGTGCACTCCAGTTAACTGTTTCTGAGTCGAAAGATGGAACTCGTGGTAAATGGTATAATTCTGACCAGATTCGTACTCTCCCTGTATGGTGGGATTCTACTCAAGAATAACCCTTAACCTCATATCTTTATTGCCCTTGCACAGGTCTTTGTGCAAGGGCTTTTTATGGTCTTTAGTGTTGAGTTGCAGTACATAAAAAGATAAGTATCATACTTTTGCCTTGTAAGTATCATGTTTATGCCTCGTAAGTATCATACTTATGGTGGTTTAATATCATAGTACTGAAGTTTCGTAAGTGAATATACTCTGTATTTTTCTCTTAATATAAAAGAAAATAAAGACGAAAAGAGCATTCTGCTCTTATGATGA
>OCVV011182539.1_pt1 | contig 13313 bp, 8 predicted proteins | sample 1539721 | NCBI WGS metagenome assembly OCVV01 (sample SAMN02144230, study PRJEB22623) | gut metagenome | biome: sheep rumen | host: Ovis aries | place: New Zealand
CTTCAGTTCCGCCAGTTCAAACTGCCGCTCGCCCACATGATAACTGTAGGAATTGCCCTCTTTTTCTCCGATAATATCCATTCCGTACAGCTTCAGCTGCTCCATATCACTGTAGATGCTTTTGCGCTCTGCCCGTATCCCGTAGGCAGCCAGGGAAGAAATAATCTCCGACATGCTGATACTGTGGGTTTCATCTGTTTTTTCCAGGAAAATTTTTCTCAGGTACAGAATCTTGAGCTTCTGCAAACCGCTTTCTGCCATGCTGTATCCCCCTTTCTGCAAGATTTTGTACCCATCATATCACAGATCTTCTTCTGCTTCATCCACCATATACAGCTCGCAGATCACCCCCGCCGGCGTCACATAGCGGATGATCCCCGCAAAGGTGTCGCCGATCTTGTCGTAAATCCGGCCGGCGCTCATGGATTCCCCCTGTACTGTACCTGGGCTGTTGGCCACGTATCCCACTTTGCCCAGTCCCGGCATTTCCACACGGATGGCCTCCGCATCCGCCGGGTTATCCGGTTCCTTGATCAGTGTGACGTGCATCCCCGGTTCCATAAATTCCGAGCCGAAATAATAACTGGTTCCCGCGATTGTAAAATATATTCTGTCCTTTTTCATACGAACCCCTCCCGTCTGTTTTCTTCTGCATGCGGCAATCCCGCCTGCGCCTCCTGGATCCTCTTTCTTTTCGGATCCTCTTTATTATGCAGAAAACCGAGGGTCAAAATCCGGTCTCCACTTTCGAAAATACATTCGGTGAATATATATTCGATATCCTGCCGGCGTTTTCTTCAGCTTTGCGGATGCATCCGCTTGCGAAACTGCTTCAGATTCGTTACTATAGGTGAGAACAGGGCAGGGCGGACAGTTCCCTGCCGTTTCGGGAGGCATCAGATGGAATATTACAAACTCATGCTGTTGGATGATGAAGAAATCGTTCTGATGGGCATTCAGAAAACTTACCATATGGAGGACTACGGCTTCACCCTGGCGGGATGCTTCAGCAATCCGCAGAAAGCCCTGGATGCCGTAAGTGAAATACGTCCGGATCTGATTATTACCGATATCCGCATGCCCCGGATGAACGGGCTGGAATTCTCCGAACAGGTCAGAAAACGGCTGCCGGACACCGAAATCGTCATCCTCTCCGGCTATGATGATTTCTCCTATGCCCAGACCGCCGTCAAAATCGGCATCAGCGACTATCTGCTCAAACCGATCAAAAAAGAAGATTTTTCCACCATGCTGACCCGCATGCACCGGCGGATCGAAGAAAAACACACCCTTCTGGAAAATGTATGCAACCTGCGCAAAGTGGCGGAATCCAGCGTCGGCGAGCTGAAGAATTACTTTTTCCTGGAACTGGCCGAGGCCCCGTTCCACGACAACGCCAGGATTCACTCCCTGTACCAGTCCTGCGGCCTGGATTTTCAGGATTCGCCCTTTCTGCTGGCCAAATTCGACTATACCGAGGCTTCCTTCCCCGAAGATACCATGACCGCCCTGGGCCGCCTGGAGCAGCAGATCAGCGCCGAGCTGGAACCCTTCGGCACCCTGGAAACCTTCCAGAATGATGAATATATGTTCTTTTTTCTGTATGACATCCTGCAGGATCTCTATGATGCCATCCGGGAAACCCTGCTGGATATAGAGGCACAGGCCAGGGCCGGGCAGATTGACATCACGGTGGGCATCAGCACGATCCACCAGGGCATGGAATCCCTCTATGCCGCCAATCTGGAATGTGACAAATGGCTGAAAACAAACAGTTCCACACACGCTGCCGGCTCCCAGAACACTGCCGCCGGCAGTGCTCCTGACGCCTCCGCGCCCTCGAAACTGGTCAGCGCGGTCCTGTCCTATATCGAAGAACACTTCTGCGAAAACATTTCCCTGGCCAGCACGGCAGAAGCCGTGGCCATCAGCAAAACCTATCTGTGTGATATTTTCAAGAAAGAACTGGGCATGACCTTTGTCAATTATGTCACGAATCTGCGCATTGAACGGGCCAAGGAACTGTTGGCCAACCCGACGCTGAAAATGTATGAAATCTCCAGCGCCGTCGGTTTCAATGACTACACCTACTTTTCCCAGATCTTTAAGAAACGCACCGGCATGACCCTGTCCGAATACCGGAAACGCTACTGAAAGGAGTCTCCGGATTCCCGGTACCTTGCGGCTTTTCCGGGAGTTCCGCGCGCCCTGCGCGGAATTCCCCGGAACCTGCGCGCGGTGTCCCCGAAGGCCTGCGCACGGAACCGAAACTCCTGCTTTATTCCCCTTCTTTCGTCTTTTTCGGCAGGCGCACCCGGCAGATGGTCCGGTTCTCTGTCTTCTCATAACTCAGGCCGTACCGCTCGCCGCACAGGATCTTAATCCGGCGGTTGATATTCTGTACGCCGTACCCCTCTTTCTGAAAGACCAGAATCTCATTTTTCTTCGGATGAAATGCCAGAAGCCGCTCCATTTTCGCCAGGTCAATCTCGCTGCCGTCGTTGGTCACGGTGATCACCACATCCGCGCCGATGTCCAGTTTTACTTCAATCCGGCCGCCGTCCTCCTGCAGATCGATCCCGTGTTTCAGCGAATTTTCCACAATCGGCTGCAGAATAAACCGGGGCAGGAACAGCCGCGGCATCGGATCCGGCACCAGGATTTCATAATCCAGCCGCTTTCCGTAGCGGAACTTCTGCAGCACCAGATAGCTGCTGATATACTGAAATTCCTGCTCCAGGCTAATAAAGGAGCTGTTGTTGCGGATCAGGCTCAGCCGGAAGGTATCCGACAGCGCCGTAACCATCCGGCTGATCTCATCCTCCCCGTTGGCCAGCGCCATCCAGTTGATGGAATCCAGGGTATTGTACAGGAAATGGGGATTGATCTGGCTCTGCAGCAGTGCCAGTTCCGCGTCCTTTTTTTCCAGATCCTTGACATAGTTTTCCCGGATCAGCACATTCAGCCGCTCAATCAACTGCTCATAGGAACGATAGATATTTCCCACCTCGTCCTCTCTGTTTTCATAACTGTGGAGCGCTTCTTCCGACAGGCTTCCCGCTGTCTGCACCAGTGTCAGCTGCGCGCCCACATCATTTTCCGCGCTCTCCCGATAGTGATCCATCAGATCCGACAGGTCATTGATCGGACGGGCCATGGCCCTGGCATTGAACCGGGAGACAAACAGCAGAAGAAATACGATGCCCGCGGTCAGAAGTGTCAGTTCCAGCGGCAGCAGGCCCGCATAGTTATCCACCTCGCTCATCGGCGTCACCATATAGATCTTCCAGCCTCCGGTATCCAGGTTCTGGCAGGACACCAGATAACGGACATTTTTTTTACGGACAATATCCGTGGTCCCCGGCCGCACCGCCGACTCTTTCAGGATAGAGGAATAATCCCGGCCGGCGCTGTTTCCCGCCACCATTTGGCGGCCGGCGTCATATACCATAATATTCGCAGTCTTTCCCCAGGTGCTGGTATCCCAGATATTCTTCAGATACTCCTTGGAAATATAGATAATCACATATCCCAGCTGTGTGTCATAATCCGACATGCTGTAGATCGGGCGGGCAAATGCCAGCTGATTGCCTGACTGGGGGGTCCCGTTTGCCAGCACCGGGGTCTTTTCCGCGTTGCGGTCTGCCAGCGGAAACCAGTAATAGGGCTGCAGGCCGGACAGAAGATCCCGATACCACCATTTTTTCTCAATATTTCTGTAATAGGACAAATTGCTGAAGGCTCGCTCCGTCGAATAGACCGTATGATCCATCCCGGTCACCACCACACTGTCCACAAAGTCCCGGTTTGCCGCAAAATTGTTGATATAATACGCCACCTTGTCATTGGCCAGATAGCGTTTTCCGGACAGCTCCTGTTTCAGCAGGCTCTGAATCGAAGAGTTATAATAGATCTCCTGGGACACAGTCCTGGTTTCCTCCAGCACAACGGACATCTGTTTGTTGATTTTCTGCAGTTCGGAGGTCTGCCGTTCCCGCAGTGTCAGATGGTAGCTCTTCTGCAGAAATGCCATGGAAATCAGCATCACTGTAATGAATATGGGAACCGCAATATAAACAAAAGACAGAAATATCCTGGTCTGGTACCTGGTTCTTCTCTTTGTGATCCGGCTGCTTTTCCGCTGCCGTCTGATTTGTTGTTTTCTCTGTTTCATAACAATCGCTGTCTTCCTCTTTTTTTCTGTCTATTTACTATAAGCCTTTTCGATCCGGAAAAACAAGGGTATAATTGCAGGAAGAGCATAACACCTATCACATCATGCACCGCCGCCGGTCTTTCCTCTGCGCTGCTCCGCGCATTTACGAAAACCGGCAGACGGATGTTTCCATTTCATCACAGGGAGATTTTCATGTATCCATCCATCCGCACCATTACCAGCCGTATCCTGTCGGTTCTGCTTGTCGCGGCACTGGCTGCCGCCCTTCTGATTCCTTCCATTCTGCAGAATCAGAAGAAGACGCGTTCTGCTTCCGACAGCACCGTCCGCCTGGAAATCTGGACATTCTTTGATATGAACACGCCGGACAGTTATTACCGAAGCCTCTGGCAGAAACTGGCCGCCAGACACGGCTGGCAGGTTTCTCTGCGCACCTATTCCACCCAGCAGATCCGGGACAAGCTGAAAATTGCCGCCGCCGGCAAGGAACTGCCGGATATCTTTCTGGTATGGGGCGGCACTTATCCGGACTATCTGTTTGACTCCAATGCCTGCACCACTGTTCAGCGCTATCTGGAGACTGCGGATTTCACTTTCAAAGATTCCTATGTCCGCACCTACAAGGGAAACAATTTCATCATCCCCTGTCTCCCGGAGGCTTACGGCGTCACCTATGCCAACACCGCGCTGATGAAAAAACTGCACCTTTCCATGCCTGAGACCTGGGAGGAACTTCTGGACTTTGTCCGGTCGGTAAACCGTTACAACCAGAAGCACGGCACCCACTATGCCGCCATCGAACTGGGCGACAAAGACCAGTGGCTGGGAGAGCTGCTGTACTGCACTATCGCCAACCGGCTGGATCCGGAGGCTTATGCCCGTCTTGCCGCCGGAGACACAGCCGGCAGCAAAGCCCTCCTGAAGCAGGCCGCCCGGATGGTACAGGAACTGGCAGACACCGGCGCTTTTGAAACGAATTATACGGAAATCGGCGAAGTGGAATCTGTGGAAAATTTCATTCAGGGAAAAGCCCTGCTGCTCCCCCATCAGTCCACCATTATTTACTATCTGATGAAACACATGGGGCAGAACGACTTCCGTGTCCATCCGTTTCCTTCCTGCGCGGACTATGCTGTCTCCGACGGACAAAGCTCTTCCAGGGAATCAGATTCCTCCGCTTCCGTCACTTCCGACAGCTTCCGGAGCCAGATTCTGGATATCAACCATACCCTGACTCCGGGGCTGTGCATCAGTTCCGCATCGGACTATCAGGACGAAGCGGCAGACCTTTGTCTGGAATTTGCCCGTGAAGTCAATCAAATCAATGTCACCAAATACGGCTACCTGAATATGACCACGGAAAACCTTTCCCTGCCGGATCATCTGCCCGCACCGGTCCGCCAGCTGCATGCGCTTACCGATCATCCGGAAAAGGTTTCCCCGCTGATGTATGCGGTACTGCCTTCCACTGCTGCCGAACACTGGCGCTCTTCCACACGGAAGCTCCTGGCCGGCGCTTCAACCCCTGGCCAGTTTACGCGGGACGCGGTGACTACCCTTTCCGCCGCCGAACAGACCAAAGGAAACTACGGCAGCCCGGACAAATAGTCCTGCGCCGGACGCATTTCCCGCAGAAAAAAATTAACGGCACAGCCAGGCTGCACACCCGGCTATGCCGCTTATTTCAGGGATCAGAAATCCCTCAGGGAAGGCGCTTTTTACTCTTCCCGTTTCTTATCAGGACGCCAGTTCCGCATCCGTCTGTAAATCTTTAATTGTTCCGCTGGATATGATCTTCTGTTCCCAGGTCTTATTGACCCGGTCATAGACCCACTGTCCGGTAGCCAGTGGCTGTACGGAACAGTGATCTGAATTATAGGATACCTTTCCGATCACTGTGTCCAGATTCAGACGTTCCGCTGCTTTCCGCAGCTTGTCTGTATTTAAGGACCCTGCCTGTTTCAACACTGCATAGAGCAGTTCCACATTGGCATAATCATACCCTGCGGTCGGAGGCACCTGTTTCTGTCCTGTTACACGGGTAAATTCCCGACCCAGCTCCTTACAGCTCATCTGATTGATGGATGAATGATAAGGAAACTGCGGCGTCCACCATACCTCTGTACAGAGGTTTTCCACCCCCAGCTGCGCAATATCCTGGGAAAACAGGGCGGCTTTTGCCACTGTCATCAGACGGATTTTCGGCAGATACCCTTCTTTCTTAAGCTGCAGATAAAAGGTCCGGAAATCCCCCGTAGACATAGCGCCTGCCAGGATCTCTATCTTCTGGGTTCTTAAATTGCGGATGATATTGCTGAAATCCGTCTGCCCGTTCTGATAGGCGCCGGGATCATAGGCGACATATCCGTTTTTTTCCGCGAACCGCGGCATATAGCGGATAATCGTAGAGCCCTCCGGATCGTTCGCGTGCAGCACACCTACCCGCTTATTCGTGGATGCCTGATCCCAGGCATTCCGGAAACTTTCCAGCTCACCTTCCGTACTGAATCCGACATGATAGGAATACCGGTGCCGGGTCACTGCCCAGGTATCCGTCGGTGTATCCACGGACAGGCAGACCACGCCTTTTCTTTCACACACCTTGCTGACCGGCACGGTGGTGTCTGCGGTCTTTGACGTGATCATCAGATCCACGCCTTTGTCATCAATGAGATCTTCCGCCGCTCTTTTCGCGCCGGCTGCCTCGGAATTGGAATCCGCAGTAATCAGGCTGATGATGGCCGGCTGCCCGTCTATGGTCAGACCTGCCTCGTTTATCTGACTGACTGCGTAATTGGTCCATTCTTCCGAATACTCCCCAAAAGACTTATAGGTCCCCCGCTTGGGATATACAAATCCCACACGGATGACCTTTGTCTTCTGGTTATTTTCCTGTGTTTTCCTGACAGAACTTCTGCTGCTGCAGCCTGCCAGATTACCGAGCAGAACCGCCGTCAGCAACAGCGCCAGTATTTGCTGCGCCTTTTTCATCAGCTCCTCCAAGTTCTGCTTCCAGAGCTTTCAGTTTCTCTGTCTCACCCATCTGAACCAGATAATCTCTGTTGTATCTGTGCTCGTCGATCCGGGAGATCAGAACTACGTTGGCGATTGCCACTACTACAAACACCAGGTAAGCGTAACGGATCTGTCCGCCGGTTGCCTGCTGTACCATTGCGTTGATCAAGAACTGCATTGCGGTAACCGCGCCCTGGATCGGGAAGATTACGCTGTTTACTTTATTGAATCCCTGACGTCCGAATACAGATGTCGGAAGGGATGTGGTAAAGTTTGCAGATCCGCCGATGCCGATGGCAATCATAAACAGTGAAATGTATACACACGGCATCAGGTTGGTGAAGTTTAAGATCAGCGCTGCTGCATACCAGATACCAAAACCGATCATGGTTTTCTTAGTTCCCAGTTTGTCATCTAATACACCGATGAGGAAGGATCCGCCCACACCGATCAGAGCAAGAACAGTCATGATGGACATTGCCTGCTGTGCGGAAAATCCGAGTTCTTCGTTTCTTAATACCAGCTGGCTCATAACACCTACGGAACAGATCTGGAACAGTCCGGTGGTGATGGACGCAAGCCAGAGTTCCCGTTTGGACAGCAGTTTCTTTACCGTCCAGCCGCCGGTCTCATCTTCGTCATCCATGTCATATTCGCTTTTGAATACAGCATCGGATACATTATCCGGGTTGATATGTCTCTCCTGCGGTGTGTCGCGGATAAACAGCATGCCTACGATACCAAGGATAATGATTGCCAGGGAGATCGGAAGTACACCTTTGCCGATCAGGAACCGGCTGATCAGAGCGGAGAAGATTACGCAGTAGAAAGCGGAACCAAGGTTATGACCCATGGTGGTATAACCCATAACCACGCCCTTCTTTTTCGGGAACCACTGTGCAACCAGAGCGCCGCCGCAGATATAACCGGCGGACATGATGCTGCCGGTAACGATGCACATGAATACCAAATACATGCCTACGCTGCTGGCATTGCAGACGCCATAGTAAGCCACACCGGCTGCTACACACAGAATACCGGACAGATACCGGGCACCGATCTTACGGTTGATCTGTCCCATTACAATAAAGAATACTACGCCGACCAGACCCGCGATGGAGTTCATCGTCAGCAGTGTGCTGTTTTCCACCCGGAGATTGGCCGCAATCGCCGGAACAGTTACATTGGAACCATCGTTGCACATGCCCACATAAAACCAGAACATGAGCAGACAGTAAATAATCGGGAACCATCCCGCACCGAAGTTTACGACAGAACTCTTGTTTCCGTCATCTGCTTTTGCTTTCTTCTGAAACACTACACATCCCTCTTTCTTCTACCTTTTCCTTTGAGTTGCCTTTTGTTTATAAATATTTTAGAAAAAAGAAGGGGAAAAATCTATGTGGTAAAATTTCGATATTATTTAATATATTTCGTAATTTTTTATATAAAAATCTGCCGGAGCAGAACGAAGCGCATGTTTCGTCCTGCTCCGGCAGTCCGGATCCACTCATTCAGAAGATCAGGCAATCTCCGCGCCGGATGGCATCGGTTTCTCCGGTGTCATCAAAGACAGATTGCCTTCCGCGTCTTCCGCGCAGAGCAGCATGCCTTCCGACAGCACACCTGCCAGCTTCGCCGGCTTCAGATTTACCAGTACCATGACTTTTTTGCCTACCATCTCCTCTGCGGAGTAGTATTTTTTAATTCCGGATACGATCTGCTTTACCTCACTGCCGATCCGCACCTGCGAGCACAGAAGCTTCTTGGACTTCGGCACTTCCTCGCATTTGACAATCTCGCCTACCTGGAACTGCATCTTTGTGAAATCATCAAAGGTAATCTCTGGTTTTGCCTCGATATCAATGCCTTCTTCCTCCGGCTCCTGCGGTTCCTCTTTCTGCTGGGCCGGCATCAGTTCCGCCACTTTTTCCATGACTTCCTTCAGATCTTTTCGCGCGAAAAGGATCTCCGGCTGAGCTGTCACGGATCTGCCGCTTTCGTAGAGGCCGAACTGATTCAGCTCTTCAAAATCACGGTCGCAGCCATTGATCTGGGCAATGATTTTGTCCGCTGTCTCCGGCATAAAGCTCCGGATCAGCACTGCGCCGATATTGATGCTTTCGATCAGATGATACAGCACCGTGGACAGACGGTCTTTTTTATCCTCCTCCTTGGCCAGTACCCAGGGTTCGGTTTCGTCAATATATTTATTGCAGCGTTTGAACAGATTCAGCACTTCTGTCATCGCGTCTGCAACACGCAGATCCTCCATCTTGGCTGCCACACGGTCACGGGTTCCCGTTACCGTCTGCTTCAGATCCTCGTCCACAGCCTCTGTGACGCCCTTGTCAGCCACCACGCCGCCGAAGTATTTGTTGCTCATGGAAATGGTGCGGTTCACCAGATTGCCGATGGTATTGGCCAGGTCGGAGTTGGTCCGTTCCACCATCAGCTCCCAGGAAATCACGCCGTCATTTTCATAGGGCATCTCGTGAAGAAGGAAATACCGTACCGCGTCCACACCGAAAATCTCTGCCAGATCATCCGCATAGATGACATTTCCTTTGGATTTGCTCATTTTTCCGTTGCTCATCACAAGCCACGGATGGCCGAATACCTGCTTCGGCAGCGGCAGATCCAGCGCCATCAGGAAAATCGGCCAGTATATGGTATGGAACCGGATAATATCCTTGCCGATCAGATGCAGGTCCGCCGGCCAGAATTTATTAAACAGATCGGTGGAATTCCCGTCTGCGTCATAGCCGATTTTTGTGATATAGTTCGTCAGCGCGTCCAGCCATACATAAACCACATGCTTCGGATCAAAATCCACCGGAATGCCCCAGGAGAAAGAAGTCCTGGATACACACAGATCCTGCAGTCCCGGTTTGATGAAGTTGTTGATCATTTCATTCTTGCGGGATACCGGCTGGATGAATTCCGGATGTTCGTCAATGTATTTTTCCAGACGGTCCGCGTATTTACTCATTTTAAAGAAATACGCTTCTTCCTTCGCCATCTGCACCTCGCGGCCGCAGTCCGGGCATTTGCCGTCCACCAGCTGGGTTTCGGTCCAGAAGGACTCGCAGGGCGTGCAGTACCACCCTTCATAGGCGCCTTTGTAGATATCTCCCTGGTCATACAGACGTTTGAATATCTTCTGCACCTGTATCTTATGGTCTTCATCCGTCGTACGGATAAAATTATCATAGGAAGTATTCATCAGATCCCAGATCCGCTTGATCTCTGCAGACATCTGATCCACATATTCCTTCGGTGTCACACCGGCTTCTTCTGCTTTCAGCTCATTTTTCTGGCCGTGTTCATCGGTACCGGTCTGAAAATAGACGTCATAGCCCTCCTGGCGCTTGTAGCGCGCAATGGCATCTGCCAGCACGATTTCGTAGGTATTGCCGATATGCGGCTTGCCGGAGGCATAAGCAATAGCCGATGTAATATAATACTTTCCTTTACAGTTCTTACACATAAACTCTCCCCTGCAGTAATTATTCATACGAATGAGCCGCTTTTTGCAAAGCGATTCCGTCGATTGCACATGGTGTGCCGCAAAGTCCATCCCTTCCGGGCAGATCCTGACTTCCGGCACTGCACTCACATTATTATAAGATAGGAAAGAAAATCCCGCAAGACTTCTCCTGCGGGATTCCATGCCATGCGGCAGACGCTTCTGTTTCCGGAGTTCTTCCGCCCGGCTTATTCCGGTCCCGGTGTGTTGCGGTTCCGGCGTATTCCGGTTCTGCGGCGTCTGTTTTTCCGCCTCAGGCCTGCGCTTACAATTTCGGATTATCTGCTGCTTCCGTTTCTGCGGTTTCCACGGCATCTGCCGCCGGATCTGCGCTGTTTTCCGCCTGTTCTGCCGCCGGCTCCGCGCTGTCTGCTGCCTGTTCTGTCTTTGACGACGCAGCATCTGCCGCCTGTTCCGTCTCCGGCTCCGCAGTCTCAGCATCCAGGCCTTCCACTTCTTCCGCGGTCTCCGGTTCACCGTAAGTGCCATGACTGACGATTTCCGCTTCCACCCGTTCGGCCGGTTTTTCCAGTTTTACTCCACAGGATGTGCAGAATCTGTCACTTTCTTTTACCTGTGCGCCGCAGTTCGGGCATTTCATCACGCCCCGCACCTCATCCCGCTTTGCCTTCAGCTGCTGCAGCTCTTCCAGCAGCTCGCTGATTTCGCCGATCTGCTCAAACTCTGTCTCCGCATCTGCCTTGTGGGCTTCATAGTAAGCTTTTCCAATTTCCCGGTAAGCCTGGTTGATGGCGTTTTCTGTGTTTTTGATATCCACCGTATACTTGGCGGTATCTTTCAGCTCTTTGGTCTTGCTTACCCCCTTATCCGCAAGCGAAGAAATCGCGCTGCCGACTCTGTCCATAAATGCCATAATCCTGTCTCCTTCCTGTCTGTATCTGAACTCTGTTTCCGTCATAACGGCCTGCGAGGCGTCCGACACTGTCTTCATTATATAATGTCCCGCCGTTTTCACAATAAAACACCGGGAAATTTAAGGTTCTTTTAAGATTTCCCTCCCAGTTGACATTTACAGGAATACTCCGTATACTAGGATGCAATTGAATCAAAGGCGTTGAATGAAACAAGTAAGAACATATCAGAACTGACAGAGAGCTGCCGGCTGCTGAGAGGCGCGAGGGAGATATGTTCCGAATACCTTCAGGAGCTGTGCACCGAACCGTCCCGACGGACAGACCGTTTTCCGGCTGCCGTCCCGCATGCAGTAGGCTGCACCGGCATGCGGCCGTTATCCCGCAGGAGTATTCACCGTCTGCCGGACAGCGGATACTTGTTAAGGTCGGCAATGCGAGTTGCCGATGAATTAAGGTGGTACCACGTGGCATTTCAGCCTCGTCCTTTTGCAGGGACGGGGCTTTTTTCTTGCGCGGGGTCAGCCCGCCGCTTCCCTCCCTGCTCTGTTTCCAAATCAAAGCTAACTATGGAGGATGAACTATGACTTGTTATGATGAACTGGTTGCCCGCGGCCTCATCGCCCAGGTAACTGACGAAGAACAGATCCGTGATCTGGTGAATCATGGAAAAGCTACTTTTTATATCGGATTCGACCCCACCGCAGACAGTCTCCACGTCGGCCATTTTATGGCGCTGTGCCTGATGAAGCGCCTGCAGATGGCAGGAAACCGTCCCATCGCCTTGATCGGAGGCGGCACCGCTATGATCGGCGATCCTTCCGGACGTACCGATATGCGCCAGATGATGACAAAAGAGACCATCCAGCACAACGTAGACTGCTTTAAAAAACAGATGTCACGGTTTGTGGACTTTTCTGACGGCAAAGCGCTGTTGGTCAACAACGCGGACTGGCTGCTGGATTTAAATTATGTCGATGTACTGCGTGACATCGGCCCGCATTTTTCCGTCAACCGCATGCTGACCGCGGAATGCTACAAACAGCGTATGGAGCGGGGCTTAAGCTTCCTGGAATTCAACTACATGATCATGCAGAGCTATGATTTCTACGAATTATTCCGCACCTACGGCTGTAATATGCAGTTCGGCGGCGATGACCAGTGGTCCAATATGCTGGGCGGCACCGAGCTGATCCGCAGAAAGCTGGGGAAAGACGCCTATGCCATGACCATTACCCTTCTGCTGAACTCCGAAGGCAAAAAAATGGGAAAAACCCAGTCTGGAGCAGTATGGTTGGATCCGAATAAGACTTCCCCCTACGATTTCTACCAGTACTGGCGGAATGTGGGAGATGCGGATGTGTTAAAATGTCTGCGTATGCTCACGTTCCTTCCTCTGGAACAGATCGATGAAATGGATCACTGGGAAGGCAGCCAGCTGAATCAGGCCAAAGAAATCCTGGCCTTTGAACTGACCAAGCTGGTGCATGGCGAAGAAGAGGCTCAGAAGGCCCAGACCGCTGCCCGGGCCATCTTCTCTTCCGGCAATGCTGCAGACATGCCGGTTGCTGAGCTCTCGGAAAGTGACCTGAAGGATGGTTCCATTGATATCATGGGACTTCTTGTGGCTGCCGGCCTCTGCTCTTCCCGTTCCGACGCGCGCCGTACCGTTCAGCAGGGCGGTGCTTCTGTCAACGGGGAAAAAATCACCGACATCAAC
>OCVV011360139.1_pt1 | contig 13313 bp, 10 predicted proteins | sample 1539721 | NCBI WGS metagenome assembly OCVV01 (sample SAMN02144230, study PRJEB22623) | gut metagenome | biome: sheep rumen | host: Ovis aries | place: New Zealand
CGTCCTTGCAAGGGACTCGGTTTTATGGAAATTTAACGCACGATTGGATGACAATGTTAGCATCAGATGTCTTCAAGACACTACACTAGTGATATCTTTGCATCGTCAAAACAGTCCGTGAGGACCATCAAATTAGCCCGACTCCCTTTTGGTTTTTAACCTTAACGACTTCATCTGCGCAACCAACCTGCTCCCATCTGCGCAACTGACCTGCCCCCAACTGCGCAACCAACTTGCCTCCAACGTATCAGCATTTGCCCATGCTGCACCCTCACAAAACTTGCGCTGCACCCTCACAACTCGCTCCGCACCATCAGAAGCCTCGTGCCGAGCAGTCAGAAAACTTGCGCTGCATCAACGGAAAACTTCCGCTGCACCACTACCGCCCCATTAAGCCCATTAAGCCCATTAAGCCCATCCATCCCATTCACCCCATCCCCCTTTTGCAATCTCGGAAAACTTTCGTATCTTTGCAAAAACAATTCAACGCAGCACATGGCACAAGTAAATCCATACCTCGAAGTGATGGGGCTGACGAAGCGCATCGGCGACAGAGTCCTTTTCCACGACATCACCTTCACTGTAGGCGAGCGCGAGCGCATAGGACTCATTGCCAAGAACGGCACAGGAAAATCCACGCTGCTCAGTATCATCGCTGGAATCGAAGGCTACGAAGGCGGGAAGATGGTTTTCCGAAACGGTCTGAAAGTGGGCTACCTGGAGCAGACTCCCTCCTACGACGAAGAACTCACCGTGGGCGACATCTGCCTGGGACATGCCAACGAACTCCGCACCAAGCAGATTCTCACGCAACTGAAAATCACCGACATGAGCCAGCAGATGAAGCAGCTGTCGGGAGGCATGGTGAAGCGAGTGGCACTGGCTCGCGTGCTGGAGAACGAACCCAACCTGCTCATCCTCGACGAGCCTACCAACCACCTCGACGTGGAGATGATTGAATGGCTGGAAACCTACCTGAGCCGCACCACTGCCAGCCTGCTCATGGTGACACACGACCGCTACTTCCTCGACCGCGTGTGCAACTCCATCATCGAAATGGACAATTCCACCATCTACCGCTACGAGGGCAACTACTCCTACTACCTGCAGAAGCGGCAGGAACGGCTGGACCAAGCGCGGGAGGAAATCGTGAGGGCAAACAACCTCTACCGCACGGAGCTGGAATGGATGCGACGCATGCCACAGGCACGAGGCCACAAGGCACGCTATCGCGAAGAGGCTTTCTACGAGCTGGAGAAAGTGGCAAAGCGCAGAATCGACGAGCAGCAGGTGCGCCTGGAAATGGGCAACAGATACATCGGCTCGAAGATTTTCGTGGCAGAGCACGTGTCGAAAGCGTTTGGAGAGAAAACCATTCTGAAAGACTTCAACTACAGTTTCTCCCGCTATGAGAAGATGGGCATCGCAGGCAATAACGGCACGGGCAAATCCACCTTCATCAAGCTCCTGCTGGGCGTGTTGGCACCCGACGAGGGACATTTCGACATAGGCGAGACAGTGCGCTTCGGCTACTACAGTCAGGACGGCATAGAGTTCCGCGATGATGCCAAGGTGATTGACATGGTGCGCGACATAGCCGAAGTGGTGGATATGGGCAATGGGCAACGACTTTCCGTGAGTCAGTTCTTGCAGCATTTCCTCTTCGAACCCGAGCAGCAATACAACTACGTGGGCAAGCTCAGTGGAGGCGAGAAACGCCGACTCTACCTCTGCACAGTGCTGATGAGAGCCCCCAACTTCCTCATCCTCGACGAGCCCACCAACGACCTCGACATCATCACGCTGCAAATCTTGGAGGACTACCTTGCCAAGTTCAAGGGATGCCTCATTGTGGTGAGCCACGACCGCTATTTCATGGACAAAGTGGTGGACCACCTCCTCGTGTTCGAAGGCGATGGACGGGTGAAGGACTTCCCAGGCAACTACCGCGAATACCGTGCCAAGAAGGAGGAAGAGGAAGCCATGCGGAAGGCATCGAAAGCCAATGCACCCACTTCCTCTGCATCCGACACAAAGAACATGAACCGCGACGGCACGCAGCGCAAGCGCAAGATGAGCTACAAGGAGAAAAAGGAGTTTGAGCAACTCGAAAAGGACCTCGCCATGCTGGAGGCGGAAAAGCGAAGCATCGAGGAAGGACTAAGCAGCGGCAAACTTTCCGTGGAGCAAATCACGCAGATGTCGAAACGGCTTCCCATCCTCCAAGACGAACTCGACGAGAAGGAAATGCGCTGGCTTGAACTGATCGAGATGGAATAAAACAGTTATAGCAAATTCATTAGTGATAATAAACTTGGTGCGATTTCAATCTATTTTAACCACGAATTACTCGAATTTAACGAATATCAGATTTCATTTTTATCAAATTTCTCTAATTAAAAAATGCCAGCATTTTTAGTTCGTGAAATATGAATAAATAATTTATACAAATTCGTATAATTCGTGAAATTCGTGGTTGAGAATAATACTAATAAGATATGATTATCAATTCAGCAGAATTCCAATGCAGCAGCCCGAGAGCTGACATGTGTCCTCAGACAGACCTTCCTGAATATGCTTTCATCGGGAGGTCGAACGTGGGCAAGTCGAGCCTTATCAATATGCTGACAGGCAGAAACAAATTGGCAATGACGTCCTCCACTCCAGGCAAAACCATGCTGGTGAACCATTTTATTATAAATAAGGAGTGGTACCTCGTCGATTTGCCAGGCTACGGATTTGCACAGCGAGGCAAGCGCGAGATGGACAAACTGTGGAACCTCATCAGCCACTATGTGCTCGAAAGGGAACAACTCACCTGCCTCTTCGTCCTCATCGACATACGCCACGAACCCCAGCAGAAAGACCTCGATTTCTTCCAGTTCCTTGGGGAGAACGGAGTGCCTTTCGCCATCATCTTCACGAAGGCAGACAAGATTTCAAGGCAGAAAATCCAAAGCTCGGTGAAGGCATACCTGAATGTGCTGGGCGAGATGTGGGAAGAACTGCCACCGCATTTCATCACCAGTGCCACATCAAAAACGGGCAAGGACGATGTGCTCAACTACATCGACGAAATCAACAAGAACTTGTGAAAGTCCTCTCCATCGCCCGCAAAAACCCTGTCCAAACAATTCTTCAGAAAAAAAAATATCGCATTTTCCGCTCTATCCCTTGGTAGTTTCACGGGAAAAGAGTAATTTTGCATTGTTTTTAGAGAAAATTCTTTTGGGAAGAATTCTTCAGGCATTCCCAAAGCCCCAATTTACCCATTTCAAAAACTTCGTTTTTATAGTTTATTGAATCCTGTGCGAGCATCCTTTTCGAGGGATTAAAAAGCGTTATTTGAAGTGAGAGATTTGCTCACAGAAAATATTCAAACGAAGATGGGGATAACAAAGCAAGTACCACAGTTTACATATTCATCTATTTTCAACAAAAACAATCAGACGAAAAGATTCATCGATGAGGAATTGAACCGCCGTGCTATGTGCATGTAGTGCACGTCAGCCGCATCATGTGGGTTCAGCGTGATAATTACTATCTAATGTATCCCTTAGAATCAATACACATTCAATTATATGCAACAATACAACAAAGAACAACTTACAGGCAAGACACTTGATGAATTGCGCGAAATTGCTGATGAATACAAAATCAACAGCAACGGCTTGGGCGAGCGAGACTTGGTGTACGAAATTCTGGAGGAGCAGGCAAAAGCTGCCGCAGAGAAAACTACCACCCAATCCACGGCTTCGAGAAAGCGCACCCGAATCCAGAAAGTGGATCGCGTTTACACAGCCAACCAAGAGAAGGCAAAGAAGGTGGACAAGACCGTGATGAGAAGCGTGGACAGTTCACTGTTTGGTTCTCTTTCCGACGAGGAAAAGGCATTGATGAGCCAAGCGCAAGAGAGTGAAAAGGCTGCCGCTGCTCAAGAAAGCAATGAGGAAAAAGCCGAGGAAACAGCGGCCGAGGCACCTAAGAAAAGAGGCAGAAAGCCTGGACAGAAAAGCAAGAAAACACTGGAAAAAGAGGCTGAGCAGGAAAGCAAGAGCGATGTGCAGGAAGCTCAACTCAATTTCATAGAAGAAGATAACAACAAGGATAACAACGAAGCAGAGTCGGATTTCATCATTCAGGAAATGTCGAGCATGGATGGAACGACATCTGCAAGCAGCTCAGCAAATGGCATGGAGAAAGCAAGCAATGTGCAACCCGCAAGAATAGAGCCAAATGCTGATGCTGAGAATTACCAAGAAAACGACATGAACAACAAGATTGGAAACATGAGCAACATGCTCTCAAACTACGACGACGAAGAATCCGATTTCATTATTTTGGAAGACATTCCAGCAGAAGAAGTGGTGACAGGACGCAGTCCGATGGAATTCTTCAAGAACTACAACAATCTGAACCCTACTGTCAACACGACTCGCACAGAGGCACCAGTGACTCCGGTTGTGGAGGTGCCAAAGCAGAAAGTGTACGACTTCAGCAATATCATCACCATCACAGGTGTGCTCGAAATCATCGACAACTATGGATTCCTTCGCTCTTCAGACTACAACTATCTGGCTTCGCCCGACGACGTGTATGTGAACCAGGCTCAAGTGAAGCACTACGGACTGAAGACAGGAGATGTGATAGAAGGCACGGTGCGTCCTCCAAAGGATGGAGAGAAATTCTTCGTGCTGGTGAACATCTTGAAGATAAATGGATGCGACCCTTCAGTGGTACGCGACCGAGTATCGTTCGAATTCCTCACCCCACTCTTCCCTAACGAGAAATTCAAACTATGCCGTGGTGATGGAAAGGATAGTCAGTCCTCGCGCATCGTGGACCTCTTCTCGCCTATTGGAAAAGGACAGCGTGCTCTCATCGTGGCACAGCCAAAGACGGGTAAGACGCTCCTCATGAAGGACATTGCCAACTCCATTGCAAGAAACCACCCAGAAGCTTACCTCATCATGCTGCTCATCGACGAGCGTCCTGAGGAAGTAACAGATATGGCTCGCACCGTGAATGCGGAAGTGATTGCTTCCACTTTCGATGCTCCAGCAGAAAACCACGTGAAGATTGCAGGACTCGTGCTCGAGAAGGCAAAGCGCATGGTGGAATGTGGACACGACGTGGTGATTTTCCTCGACTCCATCACTCGACTTGCTCGTGCTTACAACACGGTGAGCCCTGCATCGGGTAAGGTGCTTTCGGGTGGTGTGGATGCCAACGCACTCCAGAAGCCTAAGCGTTTCTTCGGTGCAGCACGTAACATTGAAGGTGGTGGTTCCCTCACCATCGTTGCTACGGCACTCATCGACACAGGCTCGAAGATGGATGAAGTGATTTTCGAGGAATTCAAGGGTACAGGAAACATGGAGTTGCAGCTCGACCGCACACTCTCCAACAAGCGTGTGTTCCCTGCTGTCAATCTCATTGCTTCTTCTACACGTCGCGACGAATTGCTGCAAGACCAGACAACTCTCAACCGCATGTGGATTCTCCGCAAGCATATTTCAGACATGACATCCATGGAGGCAATGGACCTCATGAAGCGCTATATGGACAATACCATCAGCAACGAGGAACTGCTCCTAAGTATGAATGGATAATTGCTGCGTAGCGTGAACAGATAAAAACCAATCAACAATAAAAAAAATAGAGCGATGCATCAGCTGGTGCATCGCTCTTTTTATGATTTAGAAGAACTTTTCACTCTTCATTCTACTCCCCTCGCCCATTGGAGAGGGGTTGGGGGTGAGGCTTTTTCATTTTTCACTCTTCAAAGCTCCTTCCTCATCGCATCTTCTCATGTAGTCTTTCACATCCTTGTTATTCTTGAAGGACTCGGGAGCTTCGAAGTAGATTTCATCAATCTGAGGAGTGGTGGTAGGATGTCCGAAAATGTTGAAAGCCTGATTGCAAAGCTGTATAAACCATGTGGTACCTAACACATTGTCGTAATTGTCCTTGATGAATTGTGTTTCCAATTTGTCCTGAGCATGCCCATATTCCATTTCAGCAGCCGACAATTCATCGATAATCTCATCTTGCGTGTATCCATCAATATACATCTGGCTCTCTCGCTTAGGCAATTCGGCACGAAGCATTGCCAAGGAATCGCGGGATGTGAGGAAACGGTAAAGCTTGTCGTTGAGTGGTGTGCCAGCAATTTTGATTTGGGAATTGGCAATGTCAATCTTCACTTCTCCTTCTTCAAGGACAATAGGAATGAAATTGTTCTCACCCATGAAGATATTGACGTAAAGCGGAGAATCGAGTTGACCCGACATGTGGAATTGCCCATGAAGCACCTCGCATGAATCAAGCACCTTATACACATTATTGTCTAAAGTCTTGATATAAGCCATTTGTCCATCAAGTATTGTATCAGCCGAAGTGCCCCTAACGGAATATTGGTTGGCACAGGCAGTGAGCAAGCAAGACAACGAAACAATGGAGTATAATAAACTTTTCATTTCTTTCCACATTATTTAATCATGTCGCAAAAGTACGATTTCCACTCCAACCCACAAAACTATTTATATTTTCTTAAACATTTTGGAGAGTAATTTTAGCATTATGCAACACTTCCAACAAAAAAACATGAAAAAATAGGAATAAATACTTGATATGTCAAAAAAACTGCGTACATTTGCAAAGCTAAATAATTAGGGCGTTTAGCTCAGCTGGTTCAGAGCATCTGCCTTACAAGCAGAGGGTCGGCGGTTCGAATCCGTCAACGCCCACACTCAACTTCAGCGCAGGATTGAGACTCTCGACGTAGTTTCAGTCCTTTTTCATTTTTCGATAAGAATCCACTCCACACACGACAACAAGACCCAATTCACACACACAGACAAATTCAGAAGAAACCTATGAATCAAGCAGTGAAAAATTTCTATTCCAAATTCAAATATTCCATCAAGTACATGGTAGCCTTGGGTATTTTCATTGCCTTGATAGGCTTCGTGGGTGAGCATTGCCTTCGCGAACGCTACAAGAGAAAAGTGGAAATCACGGAACTGCAAATGAAAATCAAAGAGCAAAGACAAAAGTTCAATAAGGACAACAAGGAATTGGAACGACTGAAGAAAGACCCGGAAGCCGTGAGAAAAGTGGCTCGCGAAAAATACTTCATGAAAACTTCCAACGAGGATGTCTTTATCATTGAGGATGAGTGATGGTGTGTGCTATGAGCATTGCCAGAGTACTGTTATATCCAAATTCATTTTGAATTGAAGAATCATGAGTAAGGAGAACGAAACCAAGAACAAAGGATTGCTTTGGGCAGCACAAGTGGGCGAAGTCATCGTGCTGATAGGTACTGCTATGTGGCTATTTCTTCCACAATGGGCAGGATGGTGCTTTGCCGTAGGAGCAGTGCTTTTTGCTGTGGGGCGAATTTGTGGGGAACAAGGAGATTATGCCATTTCAACCAACAAGAATATAGACTTCAATTTGCGTCGATTGTATCGTCAACGCATGTTTGGTACGATTGTACTTCTTCTGGCTGCCGTCCTCATCAACACCCCGAATGGATTCTATTCATTTTTCGGCTTGACTCGCCCTGTTTTCTACCGCACTTCCTTGTGGCTTATGCCTTTCTCCATCTTTGTTATTTTCGAACTTTACACTGCATTTCGCATACCTTCAGTGGAGAAGAAACTTAAAAAGTCATAAAAAGAATCGCTTTTGGGATGATTTTTGTCGGAAGACACCAAGAATTCCCGAAAAAAGAGTTATTTTTGCAAAGAATAGAAAGAAGAACTACCGTTAGAAGGAGTTTCGACAATATTTCACAACCTACATATAAAAGAATTTAAAAAGATAACAGCATCCAATTAGTGTAGAATAGCAAGAACTAAAATCTCTCCAGTGATGGAGGAAAAAAGAGGTGACTTTTTGGATGAATACATTATTTCACTTATTCTATATCAAAAGATTAAGAAAATGAAACTTGATGCACTTACGGCCGTTTCACCTATTGATGGTCGATACAGAAGCAAGACTCAGGACTTGGCTTCATACTTCTCTGAATACGCACTGATTAAGTATCGCGTGAGAGTTGAAATCGAATACTTTATTACACTTTGCGAGCTTCCACTGCCTCAGTTGGAATCTTTTGATAGTTCCCTCTTTGAAACACTTCGAGACATCTACCGCAACTTTTCGGAAGAGAATGCTCAGCGCGTGAAGGACATCGAAAAGGTGACGAACCACGATGTGAAAGCTGTGGAATATTTCATCAAGGAAGAACTCGATAAAATTGGTAATTTCGACGAATACAAGGAGTTCATCCATTTCGGTCTGACAAGCCAAGACATCAACAACACTTCTGTTCCTCTCTCCATCAAGGATGCACTCCAGGAGGTGTATTATCCACAAATCGAGGAGCTCATCCAGCAACTTCAGGAATATGCTGACGAATGGAAAGACATTCCTATGCTGGCAAAGACTCACGGACAGCCTGCATCCCCTACTCGACTCGGCAAGGAAGTGATGGTGTATGTGTATCGACTCACGGAGCAATTGCAGCTACTGAAATCCTGCAAAATCACAGCAAAATTTGGTGGAGCAACAGGAAACTACAATGCGCATCACGTGGCTTATCCTCAATATGATTGGAAGGCATTCGGAAACAAATTCGTAAGCGAGAAATTGGGATTGGAACGCGAGCAATGGACTACTCAGATTTCTAACTATGATAATCTTGGTGCTATTTTCGATGCCATGCGACGCATCAACACCATCATCATCGACTTGGACCGCGACTTCTGGATGTATGTTTCCATGGAATATTTCAAGCAGAAAATCAAAGCTGGCGAAGTGGGCTCAAGTGCAATGCCTCACAAGGTGAATCCAATCGATTTCGAGAATTCGGAAGGAAACCTCGGCATGGCAAATGCAATCCTCGCACACTTGGCTCAGAAACTTCCTGTAAGCCGTTTGCAGCGTGACTTGACAGATTCCACCGTGCTTCGCAACGTGGGTGTTCCTATGGGGCACATGCTTATATCCATCCAGAGCACGCTGAAAGGACTTCGCAAACTGCTCCTGAATCAAGATGCCATCAATCGCGACTTGGACAACTGCTGGGCAGTGTGCGCAGAAGCCATCCAAACAGTTCTACGACGTGAGGCTTATCCTCATCCTTACGAAGCCCTGAAGGCGCTGACACGTACCAATTCCGCTATCACAGAAGACAGCATCCGCAATTTCATTGAGGGACTTAACGTTTCTGAAAGCGTGAAAGCAGAACTTCGAGCTATCACTCCACACACTTACACTGGCATCTAATCAAATTTATTGTTACAACGTTACAGTGTTACAATGTTACAGTGTTACAACATTACAGTGCTACTATAAGCATTCTACACTAAACTCTTAAACTCTCCAAGAATTTATCAAAACGATTATATTTAAATTACTTTTTCCATCCGAGAGGATGGCAGAAATGTGTTTAACTAAATAATTATTTATCAATCCATTAATTTCAAAGAATTAAACAATTTTTAAACTATGAGTGAATTAGAAGAATGGCAGAACAATAACCCTTCTGCAGATAATAAAGAAAATGAGGGTGGTCGTGAAGGTTATCGCTCATTCAACCGTGAAGGAAATGCAGGCCAGCGTCCTCGTTTCAACACAAATGGTGGAAATGGCGAACGTCCACGTCGTCCACGTTTCAATAGTTCAGAGCGTGGATACAATAACAACAATCAGCAGGGTTTCCGTCCAGAAGGATTTGGAAGGAACAATGGAAACAACGGAGGATATGGACAACGTCCTCAGTACAATAACAACCGTGGTGGTTTTGGCGGAAATGGCTATGACGACCAGGGAGGTTATCGTCCACGTCAGAACAGCTTCTCCCAGGGCTATCGTCAAGGCAACAATGACGGAGGTTACAACCAGCGTGGTGGATATAGCAATGGCGGTGGATACAACCAACGTGGTGGCTACAACAATCAGCGCGGAGGCAACTTCGGAGGCCAGCGAGGAGGATACAACAATCAGCGCGGAGGCTACAACAACCAACGTGGTGGTGGCTACAACAACCAACGTGGCGGTGGATTCGGTGGCGGCTACAACAACCAGCGCAATCAAGGCTTCAAGCAGCGCGGAGGTGGCTACAATCCAAATGCCAAGTACTCTCAGAAAAAACGTATCGAATATAAGGAATATATCGAGGACCCAGATGCACCAATCCGCTTGAACAAGTTCCTTGCTAATGCAGGAGTTTGCTCTCGTCGTGAGGCAGACCAGTTCATTCAGGCAGGAGTGGTGAAGGTAAACGGTGAAATCGTTACAGAACTCGGAACAAAGGTTCAGCGTACCGATACAATCCATTTCCACGATCAGCTCGTTACCCTCGAAAAGAAAGTTTATGTGATTCTCAACAAGCCAAAGGACTATGTCACTACAAGTGATGATCCTCAGCAGCGCAAAACTGTGATGGAACTCGTGAAGGATGCATGTCGCGAAAGAATCTATCCTGTAGGCCGTCTCGACCGCAACACAACAGGTGTTCTTCTCTTCACCAACGATGGCGACTTGGCAAGTAAGCTCACTCACCCTAAGTTCCTCAAGAAGAAGATTTACCATGTATATCTCGACCACAATGCAACAGCAGCAGATTTGAAGCAGATTGCAGATGGTATCACGCTGGAAGATGGTGAAGTGCATGCAGATGCTATCAGCTATGCTTCTGATACCGACAAGAAGCAGGTGGGTATTGAAATCCACTCTGGCAAGAACCGCATTGTGCGCCGTATTTTTGAATCACTGGGTTACCGTGTATTGAAACTCGACCGCGTAATGTTTGCAGGTCTCACAAAGAAGGGACTCAAGCGTGGCGACTGGCGCTATCTCACAGAGCAAGAAGTTGCTATGCTCCACATGGGCTCTTTTGAATAATAAACATAATAATGGAAAAGATTCGTAGAACAAAAATTGTTGATGTTCTCAAGCGCGAGGACTATGGCACAATTGTAAACGTGAAGGGATGGGTACGCTCCAAGCGTAGCTCAAAATCCGTAAACTTCATAGCACTCAATGATGGTTCCATCATCAAGAACGTGCAAATTGTTGCCGATGTAGAGAAATTCGATGAGGAAATGTTCAAACTCATCACCACAGGCGCTTGTCTCAGTGTGAATGGAATACTCGTGAAGAGTCCCGGTGAAGGCCAGGCAAGTGAAATCCAAGCTACCGAAATAGAGGTACTTGGCACCTGTCCAAGCGATTACCCAATGCAGAAGAAAGGACAGAGCTTTGAGTTTATGCGTCAGCACGCTCATCTCCGCCTGCGTACCAACACATTCGGTGCTGTTTTCCGCATTCGTCACAACATGGCAATTGCCATTCATAAGTTCTTCCACGATAGAGGATTTTTCTATTTCCACTCTCCTATCATCACAGCAAGCGATTGCGAAGGCGCAGGTCAGATGTTCCAGGTTACTACCAAGAACCTTTACGACCTGAAGAAGGATGAAAACGGAAGCATCATATATGATGATGATTTCTTCGGCAAGAGCACTTCGCTCACAGTGAGTGGACAACTCGAGGGTGAATTGGGTGCCACAGCACTCGGACAGATTTATACTTTCGGTCCTACATTCCGTGCTGAGAATTCCAACACGCCTCGCCACTTGGCAGAGTTCTGGATGATTGAACCTGAAGTTGCTTTCATCGACTTGCAGGACCTCATGGACCTCGAAGAGGAATTCATCAAGTATTGTGTGCAGTGGGCTCTCGATAATTGCAAGGACGACCTCGAGTTCCTCAATAAGATGATTGACAAGACTCTCCTCGAGCGTCTCAATTCAGTAGTTAGCACAGATTTCGTTCGTCTTCCTTACACGGAAGGAATCAAGATTCTGGAAGAAGCCATTGCAAGCGGCAAGAAGAAGTTCGAGTTCCCAGTTTATTGGGGATGCGACCTCGCCAGCGAGCATGAGCGCTACCTCGTGGAGGAACACTTCAAGAAGCCTGTCATCATGACCGACTATCCAAAGGAAATCAAGGCGTTCTACATGAAGATTAACGAGGATGGAAAGACAGTTCAAGGTACCGACGTACTCTTCCCTCAGATTGGCGAAATCATTGGCGGTTCTGTTCGTGAAGAGAACTACGACAAGTTGATGGGCGAAATCGAGGAACGTCAGATTCCTATGAAGGATATGTGGTGGTATCTCGATACTCGTAAGTACGGCACTTGTCCTCATGGTGGTTTCGGACTTGGTTTCGAGCGTCTCATCCTCTTCGTAACAGGCATGCAGAACATCCGCGATGTTATTCCTTTCCCACGCACTCCAAAGACTGCAGATTTCTAAATCTCAGCAGTTTATCTAAAATAGTAAAGCCTTCCGCACCATTTGCAGAAGGCTTTTTCATTTTAAACGCATTTTCACTTATCAAGAATCCTTTTAATCCTTTAAATCCTTGACAAAAATGATAAAGTGATGTGATTAGAATGAAGAATCCAAAACAATCCTTTAAATCCCTGATTCACATCTCTTCTCTCACATAATCGATAGCACGATTCACATAATCCAAGAAAGGTTTTCCCGTTTTGAAGATTTCTGCCACGTTGGCACACAGATTCTTATCAAAGACAAATGAATCGTCTGGCTCAAAAACAGGACAAAAGACTTTGAGTTTGAGATACTCAGCCCAAGGAGAATCAGCAGGGAATCCTTGAGGCACTCTCTTCAATTTGTCAGCTTCACTAAACTTCAATCGAGCATCTAATTGATTTCGCACAATATCATCGAAATCGCCATCTCCATTCACAATATCCTCACGTATCGTTTTCAATACCTTAGGCTCGAAGCAATAATCTCCCACTGCCAATATATGCGAATTCATGATTTCGTCCGTTTCATCACCTGCTGCCACATGGAAATAATAGCCTGAATATCCCGACTTCTTGCCACCTCTACAAACATATACACCCATGTGAGTCTTATAAGGAGATTTATCCTTAGAGAAGCGCAAATCTCTGTAAATGCGGTAGGTACAATCCTTCAGTGTTAATCCTCGAACAGATGGGTCGAATTCTTCAATCCGATGAATCAATTCTTCACAAAACGCATTGAATTTTGCTTGAGCGGATTGGTACTCTGCTTTATGCTCTGTAAACCATTCTTTATTGTTATTCGCCTTCAATTGACGAAGGAACATCACCACTTCTTTCATGATTATCCAATATTAGAAAACTTAACCCAACTTTGACGCTGTAAGTTTGATTTTTCTTGCTAATCAGCGACTTGCACATTCTCTCTATGGTGACTGTGTTCTACAGATTT
>OCVV010000627.1_pt1 | contig 13311 bp, 8 predicted proteins | sample 1539721 | NCBI WGS metagenome assembly OCVV01 (sample SAMN02144230, study PRJEB22623) | gut metagenome | biome: sheep rumen | host: Ovis aries | place: New Zealand
CAGCGTGAAGACCGCCAAGGCAAAAGCGGAAGCGGACAAGAAGGCGAAGGCCGATAGCATCGCTCAGGCCAAGAAGGCAAAAGCCGACAGTCTGAAGGCCGCCAAGGCAAAGGCGGAAGCGGACAAGAAGGCGAAGGCCGATAGCATCGCTCAGGCCAAGAAGGCAAAAGCCGACAGTCTAAAGGCCGCCAAGGCAAAGGCGGAAGCGGACAAAAAGGCGAAGGCCGATAGCATTGCCGCTGTAAAGCAGGCTCGCTTGGATAGTATTCGTGAAGAAAAGGAACAGGCTCAGAAGAAAGTCGTTTCCGCTTTGATTGAAGGCATTCAAGGAATGACCGGAATCCAAGGAAACGGGATTGAACAGTTCCGGATTGATACGGATGCCGATATCGATCTTTCGATGGTGCAGAACCGTGAGAAGTCTTCGATTATTCAGGTGGCGGTTCCTGGCCCGAAAAAGACGCCGATGTTTAATGTTTCGACAAGCAATATTGTGAAGTCGGTAACCTGGATGTCGACTGGGCTTCGGATCCAGTTGCAGAAAAATGTGCAGCCGATGATCCTCGTCTACAAGGGAACGCTGATTCTTCAGATTTCTCACAAGTCGAAGGTTCCGGGCTTTATTTGCTACATGGCTAAGCCGGAAGGTGTATTTGTTCGCCAATGGAGAAACCCTGCATCTTCGGCGGAATCGTTTGCGGATTTCTCCAAGAACATGGATTCGGATAAAAAACAGCTGGTGACGGTTTCGCAGTCGTTTGGACTTCGCCCGGTGGCCCGCAATTTGATCGTGGTTGCTGAAATGACTCCGTTCCTCGCTTCTCCTTCGGAAAAGGCTCAGGAACTCGAATCGTTGGAATTCGGTACCCATCTCGAAGATATTGAATTGGATGGCCTTTATCACAAGGTTCGTTTGGGTTCCAAGGTGGGCTATGTGAACCGTCGCTCGGTCTCGTTCCCGGATGAACTTTCGGCGGTGCAGTCGGAACGCTTAAAGCAGATTGCCATTGAAAAGGGCGGAACTCTGGATTCGAATGCGGTTCGTTTTGACCATCCGATTGAAGAACGTGTGTCTTATAGTTCCTTCGGCCGTCGTGATCCGTTTGTCGAAATCAAGGGCCTGATGGAAGACGGTATCAATATCGATCAGGTGGAACTTGTCGGTATTATTTGGGAATCGGAAGAACCGCTGGCAATTCTTGCGGAAACCAAGAATCCTTCTGTTTCTTATGCTGTGAAGGAAGGCGACCGCATTTTGAATGGCAAGGTCCTGAAGATTACTCAGACCGATGTTTTGTTCTTGTTACAGGAATTTGGGGTAAGTCGTAGATATTCCATGAGTTTGCCCGATAAATATGGGAGAGACGCGAAATGAAAAAAATCGTTCAATTTTCACTGATGGCGCTGATTGTGCTCTGCTTTGCTTCGGCGATCGCACAGGAGGCTTCTCCAAACAATAGACTGTACGATTTCAAGTTCGTCGATATGAACTTTGGAACGGCTTTCCATTCGATTTCCGCGACGGCAGGTGTTGATATCGTGCTTGCCCCGGATGTTTCCGGTAAGATCACGAATCTCCAGGTAACAAAGAAGTCTTGGCAGGACGTGCTGAAGCTGCTTTGCGATACGTATGATCTGACTTGGACCATCGAAGACAATTACATTTACGTCCAGCGCTCTTCCGCTTATCAGGAAAAGCAGAAAAAACTAGCCGACAAGCAGGCTGCCGAAGAAAACAATGCTCCGCTTGTGCGTAAAAACTTCCAAGTGGAACATGCCAAGGCAGAAGAATTGGTGAAGGTTCTTGAATCGATGAAGACGAGCCGCGGTAAAATTACGACCGTGGAACGCACGAATTCGATCATCGTTTACGATACCGAAAAGAGCATTTCTCAAATGGAAAATGCCTTGGAAGAATTGGATGTCGAAACCCTGCAGATCATGATCACGGCCAAACTCGTGGTGGTGTCTAGCGACCTTGCCCGTGAACTCGGTGTGGATTGGTCCGCTAAGATGGGAACGACTTCTTTGACTCCGGGTACTGCTGGAACGCCGACCGGAAGCGCTGCCGGTGCATCCCGTACAAGTGTTGCGATGCAGTCTTTCCCGAACAATGGCGTGTCTCCGGGCGTGGCTAATGCGACGACTGCTATTTCTGCAAGCGTTTTGGATAATAACGTTCAGGTGGCGATTGCGAATATCCTTTCGGACGCTTCGACGGAAGTGCTTGCGACTCCGCAGATCACAACGATGGATAATGTCGAAGCCCAGATTTACATGGGTGATGAAATCTCGATCCGCGTGATTGACGACGACGGCGAATCTTCGACCCAGATGGTGGAAACCGGTATTAAGCTCACGGTAACTCCGCATGTTTCGGGTGATAACCGCATTATGCTCGATCTCCATCCGCAGAATGACTCTTACCGTTATGACGAAATGGGCCAGGTGGTGATCAGTAAGCAGGAAGCAGAAACGAAGGTGGTTGTTGCGGACGGCGAAACGGTCGTGATCGGCGGTCTTACGCGTAACGAACATCAGGAAACAGAATCGGGCATTCCGTTCCTGATGGATATTCCGGTGCTTGGAAACCTCTTCAAGTACACCAAGAAGACGGTGACCAAAAACGATCTCGTCATCTTTGTGACTCCGCGTATTATTCATAATTACATCGGCAAGTTCCCGCTTTCGGAACCGCCGAAAACCAAGGCTGTGTCGGCTGTAGAAGCGGAACAGGTTTCTGCGAAGTCTGCGCCTGCCAAGGCGGCTCCGGCTGTGGAAGCGAAACCTGTTGCAGAACAGGCCCCGGCTCAGCAGGCGGCTCCAGCTCCGGAAAAGGAAGCTCCTGCAGCAGAAACAGCTGCTCCTGCTACGGAAGACGGTTGGGACGAATATTGATTTTCGCCAATTCATTTGAAAAAGAGTCTCGAATGCGAGGCTCTTTTTTTTATTGTTGAAGGCTCTGTCGGGCTAAACTGTACACTTGTGCCCGGCTAGCAAAAAATCCTCAATCCGTAAGCCCTTCCAAAACTGTTTTTCGGCTGCATGACCGATGTTTTTACNACTGAAATGACCGTTCGGCGGTCCGCAGCATGTTCGCAGCTATACGGCTTGGCCTAACAGAGCCGGCATGATTTAAAAACTACCATTCAGCCTCTTCAAAATAATTAGCACCTCCACGTACACCAACATCTGCGCGAAATACCAAATAATTGCCATACCCACAAAAACAATAAAAAGCTTGAAGCGCACAACAGGAGTCAACGGAGGTCTCTTTTTGATCATTTCTATATCCTCGTTTTTAGATTCAATCTAGCTCCGAGGCACGACAATTAACGTCGTCCCCAACGACACACGCATAAAAAAGAACTGCTGCATTTTACGGCAACAGTTCGTTTTTTTTCAAATCAGCTGTTATTTCAACCAGTTTTCTTTAAGCCAACTACAGAAGAAATCTCGTGAAGTCATGCCGCGAGCTTTTGTGTAGCCCGTCATTGGCTGGTTCCAGTGGACACTTGACGGATGCTTCGTATAGACATATTCAATGCCGCGCGGTCCCGTCCAATCCCAAAGTTCACCGCCAAAATACTTCGGGTAATCAAAGTCCTCCGCCTGCTTGCAGACACGAGAACTCAAGAAAACGAACATATCCGGCTTCAGAATTTCCAGAACCTTAATGAAATTATGGATCGCTTGTTCGCAGTCAATTTCTTTTCCGCCATAAGCATTCCACAAATCCTCGATCCCAGTCGTACAATCTGCCGGACGCAAGAAGTAATTGAGGAACGCCACCTGGTGCCAGCCATTGCCACTACTCGGCAGCACCAGATTCAAGCAGCGATCAATCTCTTTCCCGAAACGTCCACTCTTGCCCTCACGAGTCCCACGGGTGTTGCACCAATCCTGCTCATCACTCGTAAGCATGGGAGTACCATACCACGAATTCGCATTGTGATGCACCGTAGCACCTTTGGACAAGTAAAAGCTCTCGCCAACAAGCAAAAGCTTTTTATGCATCGAAGATTCGTAAGCATCCCCCACAAAGGGCATCATGTACGGATGCGATCTATAAAACGGGATGGAAAGAAAGCGGGAATCGTAAGCGGTATTGGACATAAGAACTCCAACTACAAAGCCGGTTCGTGGCCGCCTTTCGACGGACTCTTTAAGTAGCGAACGTTTACCATAGCAAATATCGTAGGGAATTGCAGCCCACAATATTTGCAAGTGTACTTGGACTTTTCAGAGCCCTCGTACAGCACATGGTTTGCACCGCCACCCTGTTTTGCACAGCGAGCATGCACCAGCGCAAAAACCGAAGGGAAACCGATTCCGCAATATTTACAGTAGAATTTTTGAGACATTGAGAAATCTCCTGTAAAATATCAATTCAAAATTTCGGCATCTTGAACATTATCTTGCACCCATTTGTCGTAGCGAGCTTTGAACTTTTCAAGATCATCAATTTTCTTTTGCAGTTTATCCAGCTCATCTTTTTGAGCATTTATCATATTTACCAATTTAACATATCCGGGAGCAAGATTCTCAAAATAATCAGAATCGTTCATAAGCGTGCTGTATCCAGCAAAGAGGTCGTTGATAACCTTTTTTAGGTTTTCTTTCAAATCCATCAATTTCTTATTATCACGGTATTTACTCCACCATGACCACAATTCTACAAGAATGGGAATAGCAAGAGACGCTTTTTCCAATACTTTAGCCAAATTCTTTGCCAAATGATTCAATTTACCGGCAAACTTTACCGCCTCCCACGGCTTAAATTTATAACCTTTCGCAAGCACATTTCTAGCATTTTTCACCATTTCAGCATTAACATTGACATTTCCAAAATACTTAGCCCCTTCAGCGGCTCCTTTTTCCAAACCCTTCTTTAGTGCATCATCAACAATCTTGTTGGACTTGCTAAACGTTCCTTCAAAGTCCACTTTTTTGTCCATTAAATCAATCGCAGATTGGTTATTCGCTCCACATTCATCAAAAATTTGTCGGATGCTATTCTCCAAAATCCAAAACGAGACTTCATTCTTCCCATTTTTTTTATTCGTTTGAACACCAATTTCCTTTTCAATAAAGGATCCAATCGTATCCTGATTCATTCCATTAATTTCTGAAACAAGTCGATTTTGCAATTCAATCAAACGTCTATTCGCATTTTGCTGATTTAATTGCAAGTCCTTTTTCAAATGGTCCGAATCTTCTTCCAACGACTTTATAATTTGTTTAGAAGATTCAACAGCCCGTTTCATCGGCAAACATTCAGCATCAATGCCCTGGCAAACTCCATCTAGCATTTCCTTAACAGAATTATCCGAAGTATCCGCTTTTATTTTCAAAGCATCCGTCTGTTCAACAACATCATCTACAGCATTTCTAAAAAGATCTATACGCGAGCGTTTTTTATAATCCAGCCATTTTTCAAGCCAATATTTTAGCCCCTTCCCTTTGGGGTCAGCAGATATACAAACTATTTTAAGTTTCTTTTCTTCATCTGGAGTCAAATTAATCGTCGTGCGAAGTCTGCCAATCAAATTATTTTTCTTTATCTCAGAAACACGTGCGTAATCATCATCATCAAGCATGTCAACATCAGTTTCGTCCATTTTATTAATAACAAAAATGGTTGAATCTAACTTGTTCAAATCACGCAGAACTTTTCTCACAATTTCAACATGGCTATCTTTAAGCGGGATAACTGCATCACATAAATAAACCACTATATGGGCTTCCGATATATAATTCTTTGTGATATCCGAAAACCTAATCGATTGTCCATCAATACTTTTTTCCTTAGAGCCAAATAGCCCCGGAGTATCGACAATTTCAAATCCTTTTTTCAGCCCCAAAGGTCTATATACCGTGATTTCATCGGAAGATTCCGTTTCATCAATTTTCATGGAATCTTCTAGCTTGCCAAGCAATCCTGCGATGGCCGAAGTTTTACCATCAGAAAAACTTCCTAGCAGCACAATCTTGACAATCCCATCGTCAACGACCTTTTTCATCCGTTCCAATTTTTCCAAAACAAATCGGAAATCAAGGCCAACTTTTTCACCCTGCTTCACGATTTCATAAAGAGAATTCAGCTTTTGAAGGACTTTTTGTTTAAAATCGAATTCTTCCATTGTACACTCCTTGCTTTTAGGCAAGCCTAATTTGTTTAAACTTTATTTTCAAATCAGAAACCATTGAGACTATTTCTTCGACGGATTGAAGTTCTTTTTGAGCCTTCTGTTCGATTTCACCATGCTTAACAGAAACTCTTTTTTGCAGTTCATCCACAAGTTTACCCAAGTCCCGATTTAACCGTTCTTTTTCGCCTGCAATATCGCGTTTAGCGGCATTCTGAGCATTCCCCACTCCGCCATCACCAAAAACACGTTTTTGGCCAACATAACTGGCCCCAAACACAACGGCTCCAGCAATCACACCAGCAGGACCCGCAAACAATCCAGTCAAAGCACCAACACCAACCGCAGCAGCAAAGCCAACCACATCACCTAAACTCACATCCATTTTTTTAAGAGCATCCGAAAAATCAATCTTCACGCCCCCCTTTTTCTGAAGTTGCGGGAAAATCAAAAGTACATTATCAAAACCATCAAAATTGGCACTCTTTCTTTCGACAAATTCATTCCAACTTCGGGCACATCCGTCCATTATTGATTGTATTCCTAACTGTATTTCATCCGACAACTTTGAAACGCACTTATCCAGCTCTTCTTTCTTATTTTCAGACTTCGAGGCAAAAATACCATTAACCGAAGCCCCAACAGAATCAAATTTTTGATTAACGAGCGAATCTATTCGAAATTTAAGATTAGAACGTTGTTCATCGGCAATTTTCTTCAAATCAGATTTAAAGCGTTCCAATTGTAATTCATATTGTTCAACCCCCGCATCTGAATTAATGGATTCCAATTCTTTTAAAATTTCATTTTTCAAAGATCGCACTTTCAATATGTTTGCAGATGAAATTTCATCTGCAAAATTTTTCGTCTTCTGCTCTACTTGATTAATCAACGTCTGAAACTGACTGAACCGCAATATTCCATCGGCAGATCCAAAATATTCTAAAAGACTTTTCTGCTTTTTACTTAAATCATCCCGTTCGGGAGCAAACGACGCCTTTGCGCACATAGCCAGCAAAGCTTGCAATGTGATATTTCCTTTATACACATCACCAAGAGTTTGGTAAAATGCATTTTTTATTTCATTTTCAATCTTTAGTGTACTATCACTAAACAACGTTTCTCTTTCTTCTGGCTCGTCATAATTATTGACACCACCGCGAACATTGTATATAGAATATACTTGAACCCAGTCTCCTAGATATGATTGTATTTTTCCTAGAGCTGTGGTTTCCAATGGTTTGTTATGACCATGGACATAAAAGACACAATGCGATCGACCTAAAGCCTTCTTTATGCCATCTTTAAAATCAGCTTCTTCGCCTTCAATTCCGGGAACATCAATCAATACAAACGGAAGACCATTAATTGTTAATTCATATTCATGATACTCTTTTGTATAATCAGACTCTCCGTTACCAACAATATTGCCATCAGAGGCTAGAGGTCTATTGGAATCAAACAGAATCCTAAACGTTTCAATGATGGTACTTTTCCCAGCATTGGTTTCACCAAAGAAAGATATTACCAACTTGTCCCAGTGCATATCGTCCAACGAGCGCTTCATCGAGTCTTGCACACAACAAAGTTTTTCTTTTAACGATTCTATAAGCTTCGACTTAAGCTCTTTGGATTGTTGGTTTAAAAAGCTAGAGGTATCTACTTTATCAATAGTAGTTCTAATTACATCCATCAATTCATTGTATTCATATTCAACAACTTGGCGTTTATCCATAATTCAAATCTAATTAAAGTAGATACATCTATATACTTAACCTAAAGCAAAAGGCTCATCTGCCGCAGCATCACCCACGAGATATTTTTTACGCAAAGCGGCAATCTGAATAACCGCAGGAATTGTGACTCTATAAGCAGGACCAGCAATATCAAATGCGGTCCAAATACCAGTCAAAACCCAACCAATAGTTCCGGTAAATACAGCCATTGCTCGTGTTAACGCAATATTCCCCGCAAACGAAAGACCTCGTCCAATTAAAAATTTCAAGACAGCATTCACAACCATCAACGTAACTTGATAAGACATAAAGCCTCCAGCAACAAATGCAGCTTGAAAGATTCCCGTCAACGCTTCAGCTGTAATTCCATTTGTATTTTTCACGCCTACAGATTCTGCAAGATCTCTTAATTCCTCTGGGCTCATTTTTTCAAGAGAATCTGCAATAATCTTCATCAACATATTGTTTTCTATTTTTTCAACAGTTGAATTCTCGCTGTAATTCACTTTCAATTTATCGCAAACATCAGTCAAAACTTCCTTATAAAGGACACCTTTTCCGCCTCGGAAAATAGTGATAAATGAATTCGCTCCAAAACACTGAATTTCTGCCGCAATTTCTTTCCAATATTGATGATGGTCAGGATAGTACGATTTATACCGTTCATTCATTGTAAGTTCCTCGGTCACACGCGAGCTGCCATCCTTATCATGGGTCAAACAATAAACCAAATCATCCGCTTTCATTTGCCCAAGAAATCCCAAGTCCGAATCTTCACGATATGCCATTTTTATCTACTTGTATTATATATTCATCAATCGTTGAATCTGTCCAAAACGCTAAAGAATCTCATCCAAAACACCACTTATTGAACCACTTTTGGACGTTATTTTTCAAAAATCTTACCCAAAAGTCGAAAATTCTACCCTCTTTTGGATAGAATTTTAAGCGTTAGCATCTGAAAAGGGCGACTCTTTCGAGCCGCCCTTTGGTATGTAGATAGGATTGCAAGAAAATTTTTTGCGTTACGAGATTAGCAGTATTGCTAGCACTTGCCCGCTCAGGATTCTCAGCAGCATTGTAAGCGGATAGACAGATGCGTAACCGATGTTCGTTGCTTCAGAATTGCTGAGGCCGTTTGCAAACGCAAGCGCCGGAGGGTCGGTTGTAGCACCAGCAAGCACACCGCAAAGCGAGAGGTAATTGACCTTGAACACCGCCTTGCCAACAATCACCACAATCATCAGCGGGAAGAATGTGATAATCGCCGAGAGCGCCATGTAGTAGAAACCGTCGCCATTCAAGAGCACATCGAAGAACTTGATACCGGCATTGAGGCCCACGCAGCTGAGGAATATCGTAATGCCGAGTTCACGGAGCATGAGGTTCGCACTGTTCGCCATGAAGAAGTTGAGCGGGCCCATTTTGCGTTTGCGGCTAAGGATAATCGCGACAATCAGCGGACCGCCAGCAAGGCCGAGCTTGAGCAGAGTCGGCATGCCAGGAATCGCCACCGGAATGCTACCGACAATCACGCCGAGGAAAATGCCGAGGAATGCGGGGAGAATTTCCGGATGGTCAAGTTTACTGTACAAAAAAGCACTTGGCATGATGGCTTTGTCGGGCTAAACTGTACACTTGTGCCCGGCTAGCAAAAAATCCTCAATCTGTAAGCCCTTCCAAAACTGTTTTTCGGCTGCATGACCGATGTTTTTACACTGAAATGACCGTTCGACGGTTCGCAGCATGTTCGCAGCTATACGGCCTGGCCTAACAGAGCCAAAGGGCCATTTTCGCAGCGTTTTCGCAGTTTTCACCCAAAAGTATGGTCTGGCCCGACAGAGCCTTGTTGAAAACTGAACAAGTGTTCACTATATTTGTGGTATGACGCGTTCTATTGTCGTTCGTGATGCTTGCGAACATAATTTAAAGCATGTGAGTCTTACCATTCCTCGTGATTCCATTGTGGTTGTCACGGGGGTTTCTGGTTCCGGTAAATCGAGTCTTGCCTTTGATACGATTTTTGAAGAAGGTCAAAGGCGCTATGTAGATTCTCTTTCGGCGTATGCGCGTCAGTTTATCGGGGTAATGAAACGCCCCGATGTTCAATCGGTGACAGGGATATCTCCGACGATTTCGATTGACCAGAAAACGGTAAATCGAAATCCGCGTTCCACGGTAGGAACGACCGTCGAAGTTCTGGACTTTTTCCGATTGCTTTTCGCCCGCTTGGGAACTCCGCATTGTCCAAAGTGCGGTAAAGTGATTCAAGCTCAGACGGTCGATCAGATTGTGGATAATCTTTACGTCGATCATCGAGGCCGGAATCTGATTGTCCTTGCTCCGATTGTGCAGGAACGCAAGGGTGAATATCGGAAGGAACTTGCGGAACTTGCTGAAAAAGGTTTTGCCCGTGTCCGTGTAGATGGAAAAATTTTACGTACAAATGAAGTCCCTCTTCTGGTGCGCTATGAAAAGCATACGATTGAAGCTGTTGTGGACCGCGTCGGAATCGAGGATAAGAATATTTCCCGTATCCGTGAAGCGCTAGAAGGCGCGCTACATTTGACGAACGGCAAACTGGTCGCATTCCTTTTCGATGATAGCGAATATATTCTGCAGGGAACGGAACTCGCATGCCCTGATTGCGGAATTTCGATTCCGGAACTTGAACCGAGACTTTTTTCGTTCAACGATCCGCAGGGGCAGTGCCCGCATTGTAAAGGCCTGGGTAGAGATTATACGTTTGCTCCGGAATTGATTGTCCCTGATCCGGATCTTTCGATTCGCGGTGGCGCGTTAAAATGTCAAAAGTCCGATGGCAAAATCATTTTCACGGATTTTGGCTGGACGGAACTTTCCCGCGTGGCTCGTGCGGAAGGCTTTTCTCTCGATACTCCGTGGAAGGATCTTCCGGAAGCGGCCAAAGATGCTGTTTTTTACGGTAGCCCCAAGGCTGGGACGGATGGCATCATCCCTTTGATGCAGGATCTTTGGAATCAATGGCATATTGTGCATTTCCGTAAGTTTATGCTGGAAAGCGATTGCCCTGTTTGTCACGGAACTCGTATTTCGCCGGTTGCCAATGCGGTCACGTTCCGGAATATGACGATCGATCAGATGTGTCATATGCCTGTCGATAAGCTTGAAGAATTCTTTAGGAACTTAAAGCTTTCGGATAAAGAAGAACATATTGGCCACGAACTTTTTAAGGAAATTCGCAATCGCCTGAATTTTTTAGTGAGCGTCGGGCTTGGCTACTTGACTCTTGCGCGAGAAGCGAGGACGCTTTCGGGCGGTGAAGCTCAGCGAATTCGTTTGGCAAGCGCGGTCGGGGCAGGTTTACAAGGGGTCCTGTATGTGCTCGACGAACCGAGTATCGGCTTGCACGCACGCGATAATGAAATGCTCCTCGGTATTCTTGAACGCTTGCGTTCGCAGGGAAATAGCCTGATCGTGGTGGAGCACGATGAAGAGACGATGCGTTATGCGGATTACGTGGTGGATATCGGTCCGGATGCAGGCGTAAAGGGCGGTACTGTAGTTGCGGCAGGGACGGTTGAGGATCTACAGAAAAATCCCAAGTCGCTCACGGGTAAATATCTGTCGGGAAAATTGCAGATTGAAATTCCCAAGGAACGGAAAACGGTTTCGGATACAACGCCTTGTCTTGAAATTTTCGGAGCCGCTGAAAATAATCTGAAACATGTCAATGTGAAAATTCCGCTGGATGGAGTTTTGACCGTTGTGACGGGAGTTTCGGGATCGGGCAAAAGCTCTCTCATCAATACGATTCTTAAAAAGGAACTGGCAAGGCGTTTCCACGGTGCAACGGAAGCTCCGGGAAAATTCGATCAGCTGACCGGTACGGAATTCATCGACAAGGTCATTGAAATTGACCAGACGCCAATCGGGCGCACTCCGCGTTCGAATCCGGCGACGTATACGGGAGTTTTTGATGACATTCGCGACCTGTTTGCAAGTCTTCCCGAAAGCAAGGCGCGTGGTTATTCCAAGAGTCGCTTCAGTTTTAATGTGCCGGGTGGACGTTGTGAAGCGTGTCAGGGTGCGGGCGTAAAAATTGTGCACATGCAGATTCTCCCGGATGTGCAAGTGCCTTGTGACGTTTGCAACGGAAAACGTTTTAACGATCCGACTTTGGAAGTGCATTTTAAGGGCAAGACGATTACGGATATCCTCGAAATGACAATCGATGATGGCTGTGAATTTTTTAAAGATATTCCGAAGATTGCGGAACCGCTCAAGCTGCTGAAGGAAATCGGGCTCGGCTATCTGACGCTCGGTCAGCCGTCGACGACGCTTTCGGGCGGTGAGGCGCAGCGTATTAAAATCGCGACGGAACTGCGCCGACCGGGAACGGGAAAAACCTTGTACCTGCTTGACGAACCGACGACCGGTCTGCATTTTGAAGATATTCGACATCTGCTTGACTGCTTAAAGCGCCTGCGCGATCTCGGCAACAGCATGGTGATCATCGAACACAACATGGACGTGATCAAGTGCGCGGACTGGATTATTGATCTTGGTCCAGATGCCGGCGTGAATGGGGGTGAAATTGTTGCGACAGGTTCACCGGAAGAAGTGGCGAATAACCCGAAATCGCTTACGGGAAAATTCCTTGCCAAGGTTCTTTCGCCGAAGACAGAAGAAGCGAAGTCCATTGTGCGCAAAAAAGAAGTGGCGGACAGTTTGGACATTCAAATCGTCGGTGCGCGCAAGCACAACCTGAAAAATTTCAATGTCACGATTCCGCGTCATCAGCTGACGGTAATTTCGGGCGTTTCGGGATCTGGAAAATCGAGCCTTGCGTTCCATACGCTTTTTGCAGAAGGGCAACGCCGTTTTGTGGAAACGCTCAGTACGTATGCCCGACGATTCCTCGGTCGTCCTGATCGCGGGTCGGTAGACTTTATCCGTGGGCTTTCTCCTGCGATTGCAATCGACCAGGGAAGCGCTTCCAAAAGCCCGAGAAGTACCGTGGCGACGCTCACGGAAATTTATGACTATTTCAGAATCCTTTGGGCGAGAGCCGGTGAAGCGCATTGCCCGGAATGCGGACGTCCTTTGGAATCTACACCGATTTCTTCGATTATTCGGGGGCTACTAGAAAAGTCGGTCGGAAAAAAAGTGGAAATCTTAACGCCGATCTTTATCGCGAATTCCAATACGGAATGGATGGCGACGGATGAAAGTAAAATCGCGGGGCTTTCCAATCGCTTGATGGAACTTGGCTATCGTCGTCTTCTTGTGAATGGAAAACCGCAAAATTTGCCTTTGGAAAAAAATCCGAAAAATATCAAGGAAGTCTATGCGGTCACGGACATGATTCCTGTGTCTGAATCGAATGCGTCTCGTCTTGCCGAAGCTCTAGAACGCGCCTATCACGATGGCTCTCATTCTGCAGG
>OCVV011241435.1_pt1 | contig 13311 bp, 9 predicted proteins | sample 1539721 | NCBI WGS metagenome assembly OCVV01 (sample SAMN02144230, study PRJEB22623) | gut metagenome | biome: sheep rumen | host: Ovis aries | place: New Zealand
TGAAAGAGATAATCGCAATAAACGGTTCATCACCTGCGTTTATCTATCTGTATGCCCAGAGCTTTGTCAAGTATGCAGAGTCAGTCGGTATTGACACTCAGGCAGCAACAGACCTTTTTGCAAAGTCTCTTATAGGCTCAGCAAAGATGATAACCGACAGCGGAAAAACAATTGATGAGCTTATCGAGATGGTGTCCTCGAAGGGCGGTACAACTATCGCAGGACTTGAAAAGCTCAGAGCAGGCGGCCTTGATGAAGCCGTTCAGGAGTGCTGCAAGGCCTGCACTAACAGAGCATACGAGCTCTCGAAATAGAATATTATTTCCCTCGCAGGCATATAATTGCTCTGAGGGGGAATGTTTATGAATAAGGATCCGACTAAGGCAAGAACAGGTCTGTTTGCGCTTTTTATGGGTGCGGCACTTCTGGGAGAGATTTTCGGAGTGCTTAGTATGAGCCTTTCAAAGACTGCTTCGGGCATTGTTTTCGGAGAGCCGCTGTGGCTGGCTATACGTTCTTTCGCAGGAACTGCGGCATATATGGCAGTGATCTTCTTTTCGGGCTTTTTTCCGATAGGTCAGCCTCTGACATTTATAGTGATGCTCATTCGGGGCATGGGTCAGGGAGCACAGCTTTCACAGCTTTATCTGTCCTACGGTACTGAGGGACTGAGCACTGTTATAGCGGTCTGCATACCGTTCACGGTACTGACTGCGGCGGCACTGTCCTTTGCCTGCATTGAGGCGGCAGGTCTGTCTGGAGTTTATCTCAGACATACCTTCACGGGCAATGCGGTCCTTGGAATGAAGGACACAGTAAAGCTCTATGCACAGAGGTTTCTGCTTTTGCTGGCAGTGTCGGTCACGGCTTCGGCGATACAGTTTATATTTGCAAAAATATATCAATAGGTTTAATAACAGGGAGTGTTTAAATTTCAGATGGGACTTTTTGATAACAACTATCAGCGCAGGGGAGTGCTGCGCACCCCTCATGAGAAAAAGGGCTTTTTCAAATTCTGGGAGGTATACGGCAGGCATATGTGGAAGCTTATAGAGGTAAATCTTCTCTATATTCTTTTCTGTCTTCCTGTAGTGACAATAGGTCCTGCTACAGCTGCAATGACCAAGGTGTGCAGAAACTTCTCTCAGGAAAGACCAGTGTTCCTGCTTCATGACTTCTGGGATTCGTTCAAGAAGAACCTTAAACAGGGCTTTGTGATGAGCTTTATTGACATTCTCTTCACAGCAGGCTTTATTGTAGGTGTTCCGACGTATTATATGTGGGCGCAGCAGAACTCGATGATCTATGTGCCGTTTATCATTTCTTTGATGTGTATGCTTACATTTTTTATGATGCATTTTTACATCTATATCATGATAAGCTCCACAAACCTGAAAATGTGGCAGATACTCAAAAACTCGTTCTATCTTGTTTCACTTGGATTGAAGCAGTCCATGTGGACGCTGCTGATATCATTCCTTGTTATAGTTCCGTGTTATCTGTTCCTGTGGCCGTCGCTGTTTGTAATAATCTTCTGGCCGTTCTCTTTCCTGTGCTTTGTAATATGCTTCAACTGCTACCCTGTAGTCAGAAAGCACGTTATCCAGCCCTACTACGATAAGAGGGGAGAGGTCAATCCCGAATTTGCATACCAGACAGGAGAGCAGATATTCGAGGATAAGTCCGCAGAGGAAACTCCCGTTAAAGAGCCCAAGAAAAAGAAGAAAAAGACCATCAGATAAAATAAAGCTTCGTGAGACTGAACTCACGAAGCTTTTTAATTATGGCTCTTGTTTGTAATATGAGAGGAAGTCCTTCAGCTCTTCCATTGATTTTTGCAGCACAGGCATCTGCGGCAGATAAACCACACGGAAATGGTCGGGCTGCTTCCAGTTGAAGCCGCCGCCGTGTATCATCAGTATCTTCTTTTCTTTCAGGAAGTCAAGCACGAACTTCTCGTCATCAAGAATGTTAAAACGCTTGGCATCAAGCTTCGGGAAGATGTAGAATGCTGCCTTCGGCTTTACAACGGACACTCCGGGAATATCGTTCAGTGCCTTGTAAACATACTCTCTCTGCTCATAGATACGTCCCCCCGGAACAACATAGCTTTTTACGCTCTGGTAGCCGCCGAGTGCAGTCTGTACTATCGACTGTGCAGGTACATTTGAGCAAAGCCTCATGTTCGAGAGCATATTAAGACCCTCAATATAATCCTTTCCGAGCCTCTTGTTACCACTCAGTACCATCCAGCCGATACGGTATCCTGCGATCATGTGAGACTTGGACAGTCCGCTGAATGTAACGCAGAACAGGTCAGGCGCCATTGAAGCGATAGAAATATGCTCCTCGCCGTCAAAAACGAGCCTGTCATAAATCTCGTCCGAGAAAATCATAAGCTGGTGCTCTCTTGCAACATCAACGATCTGCTGGAGCACCTCTCTCGGGTAGAGTGCACCTGTCGGGTTGTTCGGGTTGATAAGAACGATAGCTTTTGTGTTAGGGGTTATCTTCTTTTTGATGTCCTCGATATCAGGATACCACTCAGACTGTTCATCGCAGATATAATGAACTGCTGTACCGCCTGCAAGAGTTACGCAGGCTGTCCACAGCGGATAGTCGGGAGAGGGCACAAGCACCTCCTCGCCGCTGTCGAGCAGAGCAGACATACACATCTGTATAAGCTCACTGACGCCGTTTCCTGTGTAGATGTCATCTATTGAAACATTCGGTATATTCTTGTTCTGAGCGTACTGCATTATAGCCTTTCTTGCAGCAAACAGACCTTTTGAATCAGAATAGCCCTCGCAGTCGGTGAGCTGTCTGCTCATATCATAAACTACCTCGTCGGGTGTTCTGAATCCGAATGGCGCAGGGTTGCCGATGTTCAGCTTCAGTATATTCATTCCCTGTGCTTCCATTCTTGCAGCCTCTTCAACTACAGGTCCTCTCACATCGTATAAAACATTGTCAAGCTTTGATGATTTCTTAAATGTACGCATTGCTGCTCCTCCGTTTCTGTTGACGCTCTGTCTGCCTGCCTGCTCTCCTGTGAGCCAGCTTTTTGAAACACCGAGAGCTTCCGCCAGAAAGCTCAGGATATTATCTCTTGGCATTGTTTTTCCTGCCGCATACTGGCTTATATGGCTTTTCCCGAGCTTTATTCCTTTGTCCTGTGCAGCTCTTACGAGATCAACCTGTTTCAGACCGCTCTCCTTCATAGCCTCGACAAGCCTTTGTGAAAACAGGCTCTGTGACATCTGACCGCCTCCAAAGTTCAATTTTACTATTCAACTATACCACACAAAAAGAAAAAGTTCAATATCGTGCCCCGAAATTTAACTGTTTCTTTACATTTCAGAGAGTGAAATTGAACTTTTGGAATTATTTTGAACTTTATAAACCCTTTTGCGCAAGCTCGCTGACAAGTTGAACATAGGTCTCACGAACATCAAATCCGTCGATGTTCTCACGGTTGAGGTCTATCATATCCCCATGAGAGATGCCCCTGCTGCCTGTGGGCTTGTATTCGGTGAAGTTTTCGCCCCATACCATTGAGTCTACAGACACAAGCCCGTCATTCGGGCCGTCAAAGTGGTTTACAAGCAGATATGAGAGGTTCAGAGGAAAGCGTCCTGCCGATGCTGTGACCGAACGTGAACCTATGCTTTTGTAGATCACGCCCTCCATATCCGGACAGTCGGAGTTTATTTTCTCGCAGGCAGATGCCGTCAGGTCGGTTACCGCTGCGATAAAGTCGGGCTCTGTGTCACCCAGTCTGCGTGCCGCTGAGTTATATGCCCCCGAGACCTTTGCTCTTAGTCCTTCTCCTGCCTTTGACAGCAGATAATCTGCGAACTTGCAGCCCCTGTGCGGAGTGTTCACGGTGGTCAGCGAGGCAACATACTTATCGCAGCCAAGCTTTGAGATCGCCCAGCGGGAATCAAGTCCGCCCTTTGAATGTGCGATGATGTTTACTTTTCCGCAGCCTTTTTCGGAAACGAGCCGTTCTATCCTGTCAGCCAGCTCACGGGCGCTGTCAGCTACCGAAAGGGCAGACTGCTGATCTCCGTAGAAGATGACGGCTCCGTTTCGTTCAAGCTCCTTAGGTATCCTTCCCCAGTAGTTGAAGTGTTCAAAGTCACGGAAAAAGACACCGTGAACGAGCAGCAGGGGATACCTCGTCCTACAGATCATGCTGCCCTGTCTGCCTGAGTTGAGCAGCTCCTTTTTACTCTCGAACATATACTCACGTTTGGCTATGCTTATCATTTTCATCAGTACGATGATATTCAATATCGGTATCCAGCCGCAGATCACGCCTATGACTCTCCACTTTATCCCAAGCTGCGAGCAGGCATAATAAAGCCTCAGTATTCCGTTCCAGAAAACGCAGGACAGGAAAAGCATGGCAAAAATACTGTTTGTGATGCAAAATATAGCTTCTGCCGAGATACACAGACTGACTATCAGTATCACCAGCGAGCCTGTTACAGAGATGAGAAAAGCCTCAAGCAAAGCAGCAGCATTTTTTATTCTCTGATGCTTAGCCGCAGGGAGCTTTCCGAAAGCAGGCCTCAAATTGAAATATATGAACAGTGGTATGAGTACCGCATAGGCTGCCGACAGCACAACTGAGTTATAGCTAAGAAACTGCCGTATGATCATAATCGCATTTGCTGTCAGAAAAAACACTAAAGCAGATACTAACATAGTCATCACCTCGGGAATAATTATACATAAATATTAAAACCTTGTCAATAGAAAATTTTCGCTGTTTTCGGTTGACAAAACGGGCGGATTGTATTATAATAGTAGTATTATAGAATTAAGTGCTGTGAGGGAATTATCCGAAACACTTCCGCCTCAGAGAGAAAGCGGTCGGTGCGAGCTTTTGCGGGGGCTTCGGTGGCTAACCTGAGCATCGGTGTGAAAGCATCGGCGTATGCCTGCGTTAAGGGCTTATGAGTGGTCGGTGAGCTTCATCGGCAATTTGGGTGGTAACACGGAGTACGGCTTCGTCCCATGTGTTGGGGCGGAGCATTTTTTTAGGTAAATAGGTAAAAGGGAATAGGGAATAGGTAATAGGTAATAGGTAAGGTATCGCCTTCGGCGATGTTTTAAAATGGGGCTTTGCCCCATACCCCTAGGTGATAGGTTATAGATGATACTTTATTACAATCCCTTTTTGTACCTGAAAATTAATATTCTGAATAGTCCGCACTATTTTGCTCCGCGTTCAAGTCAGGAAAAGCCCAAGCAATAGTACGTCGCGTATTGGTGCAAGGTTTTCCCTGCGCCTGAATAGGCATAAGTCAGCGAAGCTGACACCTTACCTATTCCCTATTCCCTATTACCTATTACCTAATTATAAGAGGGTTGGTGTGCTTTATGAATAAATATGAGTGCCCTTGCTGCGGCTGTATGACGCTTGATGAGCGAGCAGCATGGGATATATGCCCCGTGTGCTTCTGGGAGGACGACGGAGCTCTCGACGGGATAGGCGCAAATAAGGGCATAAGCATTGAGCAGGCAAGACAAAACCTCAGAAAATACGGAGCCTTCTCTCCCGATATGGCAAGCCGTACAAGAAAGCCTTATGAGTCCGAAATAACGGACACTTATAGATCAATAGTCAATAATGATATGGAGGAAACCAAAATGAAATGGACATCACTTAACGAACTCAGAGAGTCCTACCTCAACTTTTTTGAGAGCAAGGGCTGTCTCAGACACAAGAGCTATCCGCTTGTACCGCAGGGAGATAACAGCCTTCTGCTGATAGTTGCGGGAATGGCACCCTTGAAGCCTTACTTTACAGGTCAGGAGGTCCCCCCGAGAACCAGAATGACAACCTGCCAGAAGTGCATCAGAACAGGCGATATCGAAAACGTCGGTAAGACAGCAAGACACGGCACATACTTCGAGATGCTTGGAAACTTCTCTTTCGGTGATTATTTCAAGCATGAAGCTATCGCTTGGGCATGGGAGTATGTAACTCAGGTGCTGGAGCTTCCTAAGGACAGGCTATATATCTCGGTTTATGAGGACGACGACGAGGCAGAGCAGATCTGGAACAAGGAAGCAGGCGTGCCTATGGATCACATCGTCAGAATGGGCAAGGAGGACAACTTCTGGGAGGCAGGAACAGACGGTCCCTGCGGCCCTTGCTCCGAAATCTACTTCGACAGAGGCGAAAAGTACGGCTGCGGCAAGCCCACCTGCAAGGTCGGCTGCGACTGCGACAGATATATGGAGTTCTGGAACCTCGTATTCACTCAGTTTGAAAGACATGAGGACGGCACATATACACCTCTGAAGCAGAAGAACATTGACACAGGTATGGGTCTTGAAAGACTTGCTGCTCTTATGCAGGACGTAAACTCTATCTTTGATGTTGATACAGTCAAGGCTATCCGTGACCATGTCTGCAGGATCGCAGGCTGCGAGTACGGCAAGGAGTATAAGAAAGACGTATCTATCCGTGTAATAACCGACCACATCAGAAGCGTTACCTTCCTTGCTTCCGATGGTGTTCTTCCTTCAAATGAGGGCAGAGGCTACGTTATGAGAAGACTTCTCAGACGTGCGGTCCGTCACGGAAAGCTTCTGGGCATTAACGGCCTGTTCCTCAAGGAGCTTGTTTCCACAGTTGTTGAGTGCAACAAGAGCGAGTATAACGAGCTTGAAGAAAAATATGACTATATCGTAAAGGTGCTCTCCACAGAGGAGCAGAACTTTAACCAGACTATTGACAGAGGAATGAAGATCCTCGATGACTATATTGCAGAGCTTGAAAACAGCGGCGAGAAGATACTTGACGGCGAGAGCTGCTTCAAGCTGTCGGATACCTATGGCTTCCCGATAGACCTTACCCGTGAGATCCTTGAGGAAAAGGGTCTCTCCTGTGATGAAGAGGGCTATGAGAAGTGCATGGAGCAGCAGAGAGAAACTGCAAGAAGCGCAAGAGGCGGCTCAAAGTACATGGGCGCTGACGAGACTGTGTTCCACAAGATACCCAAGGAAGTTACCACCGAGTTCACAGGTTATGACAAGCTGACAGATGAGTGCGAGATAGGCTACCTTGCAACCGATGACGAGCTTATCGAAAACGCAGGCATTGACGATGAGGTTTATATCGTTGCCGAGAGAACACCGTTCTACGCTGAAAGCGGCGGACAGGTAGGTGACAAGGGCTTTATCACAACCAAGACAGGCAAGGCTCAGGTGCTTGATGTTCAGAAGGCAGTCGGCGGAAAGTTTGCTCATAAGGTAAAGGTAGTAGAGGGCGGAATTTCAGTCGGCCAGACCGCAAAGTTTGAGGTAGACTCAAAGAACCGTCTTGCAATAATGAGAAACCACAGCTGCGCACATCTTCTTCAGGCTGCCCTCAGAAAGGTGCTTGGCGACCATGTTCATCAGGCAGGTCAGCTTGTTGACGCTGAGAGAGTAAGATTTGACTTCTCGCACTTCTCGGCAATGACCACAGAAGAGAAGCTCAAGGTCGAGGCACTTGTAAACACCTATATACTTCAGGGCATTGATGTGGATACTAAGGTAATGCCTATCAAGGAAGCTGAGAAGCTCGGTGCTATGGCACTGTTCGGAGAGAAGTACGGCGAGTTTGTCAGGGTTGTCACAATGGGCGATGATGATAACGTAGTTTCCCGTGAGTTCTGCGGAGGTACACACGTTGACAACACCTCACGCATAGGCCTGTTCAAGATCGTATCCGAGAGCTCTGTAGCTTCGGGTGTAAGAAGAATAGAGGGCGTAACCGGAAGAGGTGTTCTTAAACTCATCGAGGAGCATTTCGAGGAGATAAGAAAAGCAGCTCAGGTACTCAAAATTGCTAATCCTATGGAGCTTGCAAGCAGATGTACAGCTGTTATGCAGGAGGTCAAGGAGCTTGAAAAAGAGCGTGATTCCTTACAGTCTGAAATCAATGCTATCCGTGCAAAGACTATCCTCGGCAGCACAGTTGAGGTGAACGGTGTTAAGGTAGCATCTGCAATGCTTACAAACATCAAGCCCGACGCTCTCAAGAAAATGGCTGAGGACATAAAGGCTCAGTTTGATGATGTAGTTGTAGTTATCGCAGGAGTGAGCGATGATAAGGCAAACCTTGTTGCAGCAGCAGGAAAGGACGCTGTTGCAAAGGGTGTTCACGCAGGTAAGATAGTCGGCAAGGTCGCAGCCCTCACAGGCGGAAAGGGCGGCGGACGTCCCGACCAGGCAATGGCAGGTGTCGGCGATAAGTATAAGATAGACGAGGCTCTTGATAAGGTCAATGAGATCGTAGCAGAGTTTGTAAAGTAACGGAGGTATATGCAATGAACGATTGTCTGTTTTGTAAAATAATCAAGGGTGAGATACCCTCAAAGAAAATATATGAGGACGAGACGGTTTATGTCTTTGAGGATATAAACCCAACCGCCCCTGTGCATTATCTTGTTATCCCGAAGGAGCATATCTCAAAGCTTGACGAGATCAACGAGACAAACAGCGCAGTTATCTCTCACATCTATGAAGTAATAGCTAAACTGTCCAAAGAAATGGACATTAAAGACGGCTTCAGAGTTGTCTCCAACTGCGGTGAAAGCGCAGGCCAGAGTGTGTTCCACATTCATTTCCACCTGCTCGCAGGCCGTGATTTCGGCTGGCCCGCAGGCTAAACTGACATGAAAAGAAAGCTTGCCGCACCTGCATTCGGATATTTCTTCGGAATGTTCCTGCTCACAGTCGGGCTGAGTATAGGCTCGGCTGTGGGACTGGGCCTATGTGCGGGCGCAGTCTGTGCTCTTATCTTCCCGACGAAGCGCAGAGCTGTTCTTGCAGGGCTGTGCTTTTTCGCAGCGGCGCTTATAGTTTTGACGGTCTACAGGCTCGTTTATTATGAACGTGCTATAGCCCTTGACGGCAAAACAGTAACGCTTTCGGGCAAGATCACCGATATTGAATATGTCGGTTCAGACCGCCTGAGAGTAGACTTCAGGGGCGACTGCGGCGGAGTGTCGGCAAAGCTTTCATTTTACACAGATAATACCGATATCGACTATGGCGACCATATTCGTGCAAAAGTGAAAGTGTCCAAAATAACGGATACAATCAAAACGAGCTCATACAGCCTGATGACCAAGGGCATTTTTCTGAAGGGCTCTCAGGCGAAGAGCTTCACTGTCACAGATGATGCTCCCGACCTGATACTGCGCTCTTCAATGCATTTGCGTGATTATCTTATAACGCAGATCACAAATTCGATCGGCGGTGATGAGGGCGCATTCGCATCGGCAATGCTCAGCGGAGACAAAACCAAAGTCTCTGACAGCGCTATGCGCACAGTGTACCGAAGCGGTATAGGCCACATATTCAGCGTTTCGGGAACTCATGTAGTGCTTATCTGCACAATGCTTCTGAGCATTCTTGGCACTGTTGTCAGGATAAAGCGCCTGAGACTTACTCTTTCGGTGCTGATGATCTGGTTCTTTGCTTTTGCGGCAGGACTTTCTCCGTCAGTGGTGAGGGCATCTTTCTTTATGACCGTGATGATTTCAGGAGAGCTTGTTCACCGTCGGGCAGACGGTCTTAATACCCTGTGTCTTTGCACACTGCTCTCGCTGACAGTCTCGCCGTTCTCGGCAGGGTCGGTATCGTTTCTGCTGTCATTCTCGGCAGTGTTTGCACTTATCTATGCTGCCCCGAGGCTTCTCAAAGGCAGACATTTCGGCAGTGCTGCAGGAATAATAGTGCCGTCGTTTGTGCGCTCCTGCGTTGTGCTTTTTGTTACTTTGCCTGTACAGCTTATGTTTTTCGATGAGATTTCCGTTATCGCGCCGATATCGAATCTTATCCTGATACCGATATGTACCATAGCGCTGGCTCTGACAGCTGCTACCGTAGTATTCAGTCCTGTTGGCTTCCTGTCGGCACCGCTTATGAGCATTTCAAAGTACCTGCTTAGGACGGTTTTTGCAGGTGCTGAGCTTTTCAGTGCAAGTGAGCTTTCGTATCTTCCTGCAGGTGTGTCTGTTGTGAAGCTCGTTATAATTCTGAGCTTTATAGCCGTGCTGGCGGTAATGCTTTTAAGGAAAAGCTTTCGTGCAGTATCTGCCGCTTTTGCAGGTGCAGTTGCATTGTGGATAGTGACCTCTGCCTTGTGGCAGGTAAATTCAGTCGGCGATTATAAGCTGCTTGTCCTTCCGAAAGGCAAGTATATGGAGTGCCTTTTATACAAGGGCAGAGAGGGCATTATTTTTGACCTCGGCTGCAGGGGAGAGCTAAATTCCCGACTGTCCTCCTATGAGCAAGGCTTAGGCGTTCGGGATATTTCCTGTGCATTTATTTCAGAGAGCTCTGAGGGCTCAGAGCTTCGATTCAGCGAGGAGCTTGCCTTTGTACCTGATAAGCTATGTGTTTATAATGCAAAGGATAATGAGCTTTCGGTCAGCGATGAGCTCAGCGTGAAGGCTCTTCCTGAAAGCTTTGTTATAGTATACGACAGTAAGGAAATCCGCCTTAGTTCAGGCAGAATAAGTACCGATAATAATTCTCTTGATGTAACAGAGGTCAGCACTCCGTTTATCATTGACCTTGAAACATTCAGGATAGAAATCGTATAGAAAGGGCGTGAGCAGATGCCGTCAGCAAATGTTACCGAGATAGGAAAACAGATAAAAGCGGGAGAAATATCCTCTCTGTATTATTTCTACGGACATGATACAGCGGCTCTTGAAAGCTTTACAAAAAGGCTTATAAGAAAGCTCTGTCCCGATGATGCAGGTTTTATGAATTATCATAAAATTGACGGCAAAAAGCTCGATGTGATAGAGCTCGGAGATGCCTGCAGTGCTCTTCCGATGTTTGCAGAAAGGGTAGTTGTAAGCATTAATGACCTTAATATGGATAACGTTTCTGCCGCCGATGCCGAGGATATGAAAACTATCCTCTCCGATCTTGGCGAAACTACTACGGTCATCATCTATATCACAGGAGAGAACCTCTACAAGTCAAACAATAAATATCTCACAGACAAGAACAAGTCTTTTCTGACCTTTTGCGAAAAGCACGGTATTGCCTGTGACTTTGCATATAAAAGAGCCTCCGACCTGGGGCGTTCTATAGCCTCGGTGCTTGCAAAGGTGGGCTGCTCTATCACAAAGGTAAACGCTGAGTATCTCGCACAGCTGTGTCTGTGTGATACGGGTGCTGTAATGCGTGAACTTGAAAAGCTCTCCTCTTATGCCCCCGGCCGTGAGATAACCCGTGAGGACATAGATGCTCTCTGTATCCGCAGGATAGAGTCTGACGGCTACGCACTTGCGCTCAATGTACTGAAAGCAAATGCAGGCTTTGTGTTCAGGCGTGTAAGAGAGCTTGACCTCCAGAACTATAAGGCTCATGAGATACTGGGCATAATAAGCTTCTCTCTTACCGACCTTTACAGGGCAAAGCTGGCGAGGGCTTCAGGTCTTGGCTGGGAGAATGCCGCAAAGGATTTCGGCTACCCAAAGAACCGTGAGTTTGCAGTCAAGAATGCCTTCAGTGAGTGCGGCTCAGTCTCTGCAGAGCGTATAAGAAAAACTCTGAATATCCTCTGTGAGACCGACATTATGCTCAAGACACGCTCCTCGGGCAAAGACGGCGACCTTCTAACCCTTGAACAGGGGCTTGCAAGGTCAATGGCACTGAGATGCTGACGCCCCGTGATGATGGGCGGCTTCGCCTTACGCAGGCGGTAGTCGTCGAAGGAAAGTATGATAAAATAAAAGTTTCGGCAGTGATAGATGCAGTCATCATTGTTACGAACGGCTTCGGTATATATAAGAACAAGAAGACGCAGGAGCTTATCCGTCTGTACGCTAAAACCTGCGGAATAGTTATCCTCACCGATTCGGATACCGCAGGTGCAAGAATAAGGGGACACATCAAAAGCATTGTCCCTGAGGGCGAGGTCATAAGTCTGTATGTTCCCGAGATCTTCGGCAAGGAGCGCAGAAAGACCGCCCCCTCAAAGGAGGGCAAGCTCGGCGTTGAGGGTATGAGCGTTCAGGTCATTCGTGAGACCTTTGAGCGTGCAGGACTTCTCACCTCGGAGACTGCACAGCGAGAAAGGCTCACTAAGCAGGACTTTTACGAGCTTGGGCTAAGCGGTGCTCCCGATAGCCGTGAGAGAAGGAAAAACCTGTGTATTCTTCTCGGCCTCCCCGAGGGGCTTTCTGCACCTGCACTTCTTGACGCAGTCAATGCTCTCTATGACAGAGATAAGTTTTTTACGTTTTTAAGGGAAAGGGATAGCCTTGGTTAGTATCGGATTTCTGTATTTTTTCCTGCCTGTATTTATGGCGCTTTATGCTCTGGCAGGTCAGAAATATAGGCTCGCAGTGTTCATGCTTGCGGGTGCTTTTGTTGTGGGCTGGAGCAGTCTGTGGGGACTTATCCCGATAGGCGTGAGCATTCTGTCAGGCTGGCTGAGCGCTTATGTCTCAGCAAAGCGAAGCCGAAAGGCTGCCGTATCAATGCTTGCAGCTGCCATGATCCTGAATGTTGCTTCAGTTGCAGTTTTTTCGTATTCACGCTTTTTCGGAGCAGGCCTTGCAGGTCAGCTTTCAGGCCATGAATTCTCATTCACAGGGCTTGGCTTTATAGGAGCAGGTGTTTGTGCTCTGCACAGCATATCCTACAGCGTTGATGTTTTCAAAGGCAAATATGAGCGTGATGAAAGCTTTCTGCGCACCGCCTGCTATATAGGCTTTTTTCCGTGCTTTGTCTGCGGCCCGATACTCCGATATGACAAGATAAAAGAAGACCTTCTCCACCCGATAATCTCCTATGACCGCCTTGCCGAGGGCATCAGAACCCTCGTTTACGGCTTTGCCGAGAAGCTGGTTTTAGCAGCACCCCTTATGGGCATCTGGGAGAGACTCAGTGCAGAGAAAACCAATGAGCTTTCCTTTGTATCCTGCTGGATAGCAGTGTGGTCATTTGCAGGCTCCCTGTTTTTTGATTTCAAGGCATACTGCGATATAGCCAAAGGCTTAGGGCTTATGGCAGGCTTTTCCATGCCCGATAATTTCAATGCGCCGTTTTCGGCAGGCGGCTTCAATGAGCTTATAAAGCGCTTTTATACCACTCTGTATGACTGGTGCAGAGAATACGTCTATAAGCCCCTTTGTCCGCATGAGGACAGAGAGCTTATCCATCTGCCTGCAATGCTGTGCGCAGTAATGGCAGGCCTTCTGTGGCTCGGGCTTTGCGGAAGGTACTTTATCTGGGCGCTGTTTTTCTTGCTTATAATTACGGTAGAGTATATCT
>OCVV011305014.1_pt1 | contig 13310 bp, 12 predicted proteins | sample 1539721 | NCBI WGS metagenome assembly OCVV01 (sample SAMN02144230, study PRJEB22623) | gut metagenome | biome: sheep rumen | host: Ovis aries | place: New Zealand
ATGATTTGGACGGCCTCGTCGAGATCGGCGGCATCTTTCGTGTGCGAAGAGAGCAGCTCGACAAGTCGCTCGCGCTTCGCGCCTTCGAGGCGGTTGAGTGCGTGGACGACGACGAGCGTGCGCTTGCCCTCGGTGATGTCGTCGCGGAAGCCTTTCTTGGTGCTCTCCGCCTTGCCCACGAGGTTGAGCAGGTCATCTTGGATTTGGAAAGCCAAGCCGGTATCGAGGCCGTAGTTGCGCAGGCCCTCGATCTGGGTTTCGGTGCCGCCGCCGACAATGGCGCCGATGGCGAGCGGCACGGCCCCCGAGTAATGGGCCGTCTTGCACGTGGCCATGACCAGGTAGTCCTCGGGCGTGATGTCGTAACGGCCGTCACGCGCCCAACCGATGTCGAGCGCCTGGCCTTCGATGGTGCGACGCGTCATGTCGATGAGTTCGGTGAGCACGCGCACTTTGACCGAGTCTTCGAGCAGCGGGTCTTTGGCAACCGTGCCGTTGACGAGCTGCAAGCCGAGATCGCCCATGTTGATCGCAAGCCCCATGCCCTCGGTCAGGTAAAGGCATTGCTCGCCACGGCGAAGCTCCGCCTCGTCCGCTATGTCGTCGTGGATGAGCGCTGCGGTGTGGAAATGCTCGATGGCCGCCGCGGAGCTGACCGCCCGCGTCGGATCGCCGCCCACGGCCATGCACGCCGCGAAGCAGACGAGGGGACGATGACGCTTGCCCCCGTTGCGGCTGAACTTGAGCAGCGGCGCGTAGAGATAGCGGTCCATGTCGGGATGCGTGCCCTTGGGGATGTACGAGTTGATGATGTCGCCCACTGGGCCGGCGTAACGGTCGAGGTATTCCTCGAACGATTCGGGTTGGTTATCTGAGTTCAACAATTCCTTGAGGTCTACCATTTGATGCACCTTGCTCGCTCGCCTTCTTGCCAATAGCAATTATACGCGAGGGCCTTGCCGCTCGGACGGACTCGGGCACGGCGGCACCAAAGACCCGCAAGCCGTTTTTGCCATATCGACGAAATCGACTAATATGTTTCCCGCGCAAAAGACGACTTTGCGCGAAGCGTTGTTCCTTTTTGTTTTGGAGGCGTGCTTTGGCCGACTCGCGCAGGCAAATCGTCGTCGGGACGCTCGGCCTTGGCTTTTTCCTCGCCATGCTCAGGCCACCGTTCTTTGGCGCCCTCGTCAGCGGCTCCCTGCCAGAGCCTTCCGTTTTGCGCCTGTCGTACGATGCGGCGTTGATTCTTATCGGCGGCGCGCTCTTCCTCTCGAAAGACCAGATTTTCAAGCCCTTCTCCCAAAAGCGCATCGCATCCACCGCATGGTGGGGAGCTGCGATCACCGCTTTTGGCGTTTTGCTGATCTGCGTTTTGGGCACCCTTGGCGTCAACCTGCTCGCACCCTACCTGTTGGGCGTCCTCTGCCTTTGCGGCGGCGTGGCCATCCTCACCTTCTCATGGTTTAGGCGGCTCGCCGACCTTGATAGGAGCCAAATCGCACCGGTCCTGGTCGCCGCCTTTGTCGCGAGCCATATCCTTGGGCTCCTCGACATCTTGCCGCGAGGAATCGAGGCCGCCTTATCGTCTGCGTACCCGGTTCTATCGGTGCTTCTGATGACCCTGAGTTTCGGACCCGATAGCAACAGCTTGCATTCAAGCCTCGCGAGTGAAGCTTCAAGCAAGAGCGGCGAGTTCAAGCGAATCAGAATTTGCACGCTTGCGCTCATCCTCGTCGAAATACTCTGCGGGGCCTTCCTTCGCAGCCGCTGGGCACACGGGGGAATCGGCTACGACCCAGCTTCGAGCACGGTGCTGACGTATCTGGTCTCCGCGGCGTTCGGAATACTGTTTTACCTGATTTCCAAAAAATCGAGCACTGTCGCCGAGGGAGCATTGACGATTGGCGGCGTCGGCCTCGTCGGATTCGTCGTGTCAGCCGTCTCCTTCTCCATGCTTCCCATTCAGATTCTATCGGCAGTCGTAACCGGGCTCTACTCGGCGCTGCTCGTATTCATGATGGCGCTCATAGCTCTCTGGAACCTAGATGGAGACCGGTCTCCGCTTCATTGCGCGGGCGTGTTTCTGATCCTCTACGGCCTCGTCTCCGGAATCACGACGACCATTGTCCCGACCTTGCTCTCCTACCAGGGGTCCAGCATGCCCTCCGAATACTTTGCGCCAACGGGAACCATCGCCGGGCTCATCCTTTCGTTCGGCATAGGCATCGTGCTGTTCGCCCTCGTCATCCTGCAGCGCGATGCCTACCTCAAAGCATTAACCGAACTAGAGCCGACCAAAACCGAACGCCTGGAAACCGAAACGCCGGAGCAGAACGACGCGGAGTCCATCCACGAGCTCGCAATGGAACGCATTGCCGCGCAATACGGCCTTACCGAACGCGAGCGAGAAACTGCTTCGTACATAGCCAAAGGCTATACGACTCGTCGCGTAGCCGAAGAGCTCGTTGTCGCGACGAGCACGGTCCAAAGCCACAGCAAGAGCATCTACCGCAAAATGGGGATACACAGAAAAGACGAGCTGATACAGATCGTCAACGAAGAAAAAGCTAGCAGCTAGTCGCCTGAGCCCAACATGGCACGGCTTTCACCAGGCCATTGGCAATTACCCATATTTTATGGGGAGACAAACCAGCACTTTGCTCGATATCGTTCTCGTCGGCTCCGTTGAGAAGAGCGACCCGGCGGAAGCCGAACGAGGGCGCAGCCGCGCGCACAAGACAATCGCTCACATGGGAAGGACGATTATGAGCAAGGGAATCAACAGGCGTCAATTCGTACTGGGCGGCTCATCCGCCATTGCCGCAGCAGCCCTGTTCGGCATGACGGGATGCTCTACGAGCGCGTCAGGCTCCGCCGCAAGCGCGTCGGGCAGTGCCGCCAGCAAAGCTAAGGGAAGTGGCACGGCAGACATCGCCAACGCATGTTACGGCCAGGATACCCCGGGCCTCGTTTCGCTTCAGGAATCGATCGATTACAACCGCATCGAGAGCACCGAAGACGAAAAATCCGCAGCGCTGACTATCAGCCAGGACACCGTACCCTACTTGCACACGACCGATTATGGCAAATCCGTCGACCTGGTCGTGGAGCTCCTCACGCCGTCTTCGGCCAACGCCGAGGAAACACCGCTAGTTGTCTGGATCAACGGCGGCGGCTTCACCCGGTCCGACGCTGCCGGATCTCTCGACACGCGCCTCGCGTTTGCCAAGGCAGGATACGTCGTCGCATCCGTGCAACATCGCACGAGCGCGGTTTCGAATTTCCCGGCGCCCCTGCAGGACATCAAGGCAGCCATTCGCTTCCTCAAGGCAAATGCGGAGCAGTACCGGTTCAACCCGAACAAGGTTGCCGTCGGCGGCAATTCCTCGGGCGGATACTACGCGACGATGATCGGCGTCACCGGCGGGGTCGAAAGCGTTCCCTGGACAAACAACAAGGGCGAAGCGGTCGACATCCCGCTTGACGTGGGCAACAACCTCGACCAGTCTTCGGCTGTAAACGCAGTCATCGATTTCTACGGCGTATCCGATTTGACCATCATCGGCGCAGGGCTGTCCGAGGACCTGCAACAGAGCCACCATTCCGCCGCAACAACCGAGGCCATTCTCCTCAACGGAGCGGCGGCAGCTCGAAAAGGCGTCGGTGTCTTCGACCCCTCGATGGAACCGAAGGTGTCTGCTGCAAGCCCCTTCAGCTACATCGGCGAAACGACTCCCCCGTTTATCATGTTCCACGGCACGAAAGACACCCTCGTATCCCCCGTCGCTTCGAAGATGCTCCAGAAGCGGCTCGAAGACGCCGGAGTACACACCGAGCGCTATGTGATAGACGGCGCGGGGCACGGCGGAAACGAGTTCCTGCAATCCACCATCAAGGACCGGGCGATCAAGTTCCTCGACACGTACGCAACCGCGGACATCGTGCAGCCTGAAGCCACGATCGACTACGCCAAGGGAACTACCGCCTATTCAGCCGAAGATCTGCCCACCCTCGACCAAGCGATCGAAGGCGCGGAGGCCATCGAGATCGACCCCGACAAGTGGAATATCGACCAGGTTAAGAACATCACCTACAAGGCAACCGGCGCAAAGGGAACGTACACGAACCTGATGATGAACATGCTGATTCCGTCGAAGGGCAAGGACGACGAGCCTCGACCGGTGCTCTACTGCGCAGCATGCGGCGGATTCAACAAGTCGAACCCCAATGCCATGTCCTACTTGCGCTATGCCGAACGCGGCTACATCGTCGCAATCGCGGAAATCCGCGTTATCCCCAATGTCGTAATGCCCGCTCCGCTCCAAGATGCGAAGGCCGGCGTGCGGTGGCTGCGCGCTCACGCGAAGGACTTCAACCTGAACCCGGACTGCATCATCGCGACCGGTAGCTCTGCAGGTGGATACATGGGCGTTATGCTCGGCGTGCTTGGAAACACCACGCAATTCAACGACGATGTCCAGTTCGACGTGGGCGACAACCTCGACCAGAGCTCTGCGGTACAAGGCGTGCTCGACCTGTTCGGCGTATCCGACTTGACCATCATCGGCGCTGGGCTGCCCAACTACGACGTGCATGACGACGCGTCCAACACCGAGGCGCTGCTCGTTAACGGAACGGCTTTCGGCACAAACCCCGGCGGCTCCGTGTTCAGCGACCTCGACAAGACGGCAATGTACAGCCCGTTTACCTACATGGACAAGAACGACGCGCCTTACCTCATGTTCCACGGCACCGAAGACGTCATCGTCTCGCCGATTGCCACGATGGAAATCTACAAGCGCAGCACCGAGATGGGCGTCCCCTCCGAGCGCTACTCGTTCGTCGGCGCCGGACACGGCGGCTGGCAGATGTCGACCGATAAGGCAAACAAGATCATCGACGAGTTCATGGACGGTATCGTCGAATCCTGCAGCAAAAAGGGCTAGAAACTCGAGATAGACCTTCCCTTCCCGAACCCCCGGCAGCCCTCGGCCGCCGGGGGTTCTTCACTGCATTACATGGGTGATTAAGCGCAGCCGCTCGATTACAATGGAGTCATAGTTTGTCTTAGGAGGACCACCATGCTCGTACTCGTCGTAAACGCCGGATCATCCAGCTTGAAGTCGCAACTCATCGAAACCGAGGGCAAAGACGCCCGCATGAAATGCCTCGCGGAAAAGGTCGGAACCGACCAGGCGCGCATGAGCGTCGCTTTCGCGCCTGACTTCCAGAAGGTGGTCTACAACGTGTCCGACATGACGGTTGCGCAATGCCTGCGCAAGCTGCTCGACGTGATGACCGATGACCCCGAATCGCCCATATCGGGCCTCGGCCAGATCGACGCGATCGGCAACCGCATCGTCGCCGGCGGCGAGTACTTCACCAAGGCCGCCCTCATCGACGAGGAAGCGCGCGCCAACCTCGACAAGTGCGAAGAGCTCGCGCCGCTGCACAACCCCGCCGCCGACGCCTGCATCGACATGCTGCGCAAGATGATGCCCGACACGCCCCAGGTCGCCGTGTTCGACACCGCCTTCCACACGACGATGCCGCCGAAGGCTTACATGTATCCGCTGCCCATGCGCTATTACGAGGACTACCACATCCGCCGATACGGTGCGCACGGCACGTCCCACCGCTACGCCGCCCAGCAGGCCGCCAACCTGCTCGGTCGTCCGCTGCGCGACTTGGGCCTCATCACCTGCCACCTGGGCAACGGCGGTTCGATCACCGCGGTCAACCACGGCAAATCCATCGACACCACCATGGGCTTCACGCCGCTCGAGGGCCTCATGATGGGCACCCGCTCGGGCAATATCGACCCGGCCATCATCACTTACATCATGCGCCGCGAGAACAAGACCTTCGACGAGATGGACGAGATCTTGAACAAGGAAAGCGGCATCTTGGGCATCTCGGGCACAAGTTCCGACATGCGCGACGTGCTCGACGCGGCCGCCAAGGGCGACGAGCATGCCAACCTCGCCATCGACATGTACGTGTATCGCGTGCAGAAGGCGATCGGCTCGTACTACGCCGCGATGACCCGCACCGACGCGGTTGTCATGACGGCCGGCATCGGCGAGAACTCGGCCGATCTGCGCGAGCGTATCTTCGCAGGACTCGCCCACATGGGCATGATCCTCGATAAGGAGCGCAACGACTTCACCGGCCAGATCGGGTCGAACCGCATCATCTCGATCGACGACAGCCCCATCAAGATCTGCGTCGTCACGACCGACGAGGAAATGCGCATCGCCCGCGAGACTGACAACCTCGTCAGCCAGCTGAGGGAATAAAAATGAGACAAGGGGCCTGACCCCGTGTCTCATGCGATACGCCAAGCCAGGATGGCAAACCGAAGGTGGGTGTTAAACAAACCTGGTAGGGGCGGTGGGACTCGAACCCACAAGACCAAAGTCGGCGGATTTTAAGTCCGCTGCGTCTGCCAATTCCGCCACGCCCCCGCGTGCTGCACGTATTATGCCATAGCTGCCGACAGAACGACGCCCTGCAGGATGTCGGACTCGCTCACGGTGAACTCGCCTATGCCGGCGACTTCCATGATCTGCCGCAGGATGACCAAGCCCGCAAGGATGACGGGGGCGCGCTGGGGGTCGAGCCCGACGATGCGCTGCCGTTCGGCCAGAGACATGTCCTGCAACTTCGAGATGAGCGCGTCAAGATCGCTGCTCGTCACAACGGCGCCGTGAACGCGGCTCGAATCGTAGACTTCCATCTGCTCGCGCATCGAGACGACGCTCGTGGCGGTACCCGCCACCGCGATAACGCGTCCGGCCATGTAACCGCCGTCGACGAGCATGGTCAGGTAATCGCGCATCTCGTCGGAAATCCAGGCAGCCGCCTCGTTCACCAGCTCGGGCCCGACAGGGTCTTGCGAGAAGAAGCGCTCGGTCACGCGACGGCACCCTATCTGGAACGAATGGGCATGCTCGAGCGTGCCGCCCGCCATGCCGGCGATAATCTCGGTCGAGCCGCCGCCAACGTCGATGACGACCGCCTTCTCGCCGGGAAAAGCCGAGGTTGCGCCAGCAAACGACAGCGCCGCCTCGCGCTCGCCCGGTATGATGTTCAGCTCGACGCCGGCTTGACGCAAGCGCTCGACGAGCTCATCGGAGTTCGATGCGTCACGCGCAGCCGACGTGGCGATGGCGCGCACGGAAACAGGCGCGCCGACCCGCTCGAGCTCGGCGATCTTGCTGGCGAAATCGTCGACCTTCGCGCCCACGCGCTCGATGGAATCGGCAGCCAAGCGGCCCGAGGCATCGACGCCCGTCCCGAGGTTGGTGATGGCGATGTCGCGGGTCACCTGAGCAACGACGCCCTTCTCGTCAACGTCCGCAACGAACAACCTGCTCGTGACCGTGCCGATGTCGATAGCCGCGTAGCGGCCGGGCGTGTAAGCAGGAGTGGTCATGACTGCCTCCTCGTTTTACGTAAAAGGGATGGTCTTCTTTAACACAAGCGCGCTATTCGACGCCGAAGAACGCGTCGAGCAGCGGCGTGTACCAGTGCTCGGGGGCCTTCACGCTGCTCGAAAGCACGTTGCCCTCGACGTCCGCGGTGCCGTGAACGCTCTCGAGCGTCTTGTCAGAGAGGCCCGTGACCACGGCGGTCTCCTCGCCGGAGACTATGTAACCGTACTTCTCGCGCACGGCATCCTCCATGCCCGCATCGCTTGCGAGCGAATCGTTCTCGAAGTCAATGGAGCCGTTGCGCTGCTCGACGACCGCGTACTCGGCTGCCAGCCTCTCGTGCTCGCGCTGCGCCTGGTAGTACTGCTGCGCGGGAACGTAGAGGAATATCGCGACGAGGGCTATGCAGAGAGCAGCCGTCGCGACCCTGAGCGCCCGGGGGTTGAACGGGATGTTGTTGAACCAGCCTGCCGGATTTATCTTGGCAGACGAGGGACCCGCCTCCGACACGCGCTGCATGCGAGCCGACTTGCGGTGGGTCGAGCCCATCTTGCCCTCGTAGAGCGCCGCGCGCGGCGCGCCTTCCGCGTCGTCGGCACGGTTGCGCGCAGCCGACGAGATGGCGACCTGGCGATCGAACATCTTGTCCGCACGGGCCTTCGTGCGCTGGCGCTTGCGCTCCTCGCGCGTGCTGCGCCCGGACGAGCTCGTGCGCGATTTGTCGGATTGGGAAGTTTGGGACGACCGCTGCGAGCGCGCAGCCGACCGACGCGATTCACGCGATGTCTCGGTCGTGGCCGGTTCGCGATGTCTCGTGTTGCGTTTCTTGGTGTTTTGAGACGTTCTGCGTGTCATATTTCAGGTCGTTGTCACTCCGATTCGACTATACCCAATTCTTCGATATATGCGACCCATTTCTCAAATGATTCATCACTAATCGCGTGTTCCATGAGGCACGCCTCGTCTTCGGCTGTCTCGTCGTCGATGCCGAGCGCCTTCGAGAGGAACGCCGTCAGGTAGCGGTGGCGCTTGAGGACGGCCTTGCCGTACTCGTAGCCGCTCTGGGTGAGCGTCACGTCACCGTAATAAGGCTGTTCGGCGAGACCCTTTTCCTTGAGAAGGCCGATAGCCTTGTTGACGGAAGCCTTGGACACCTCCATCTGCTTGGCAATGTCAACGGAACGCACGGGCACCTCAGTCGTGCCGCCAAGCATGACAATTGCCTCGAGGTAATCTTCGTGGGACATGGAGACTTTTTCCATAGCTGCCTCTCTTCGCAGTGTTCCTAGACATCATACCATGCAAAAGATAACGTCGTTCCGAACGCTCCGTTAACGGATTCGGGATCGCCAACGACTGACGCTTGATATATGAAACAGGCCGGCGGAATGCCGGCCTGTTGCTATCGATGGCTAGCGAGGGAAGAGAGAGGGGGGTGGGGTCCCTCGCTAGCCTCTTTTGCGGTGAACGATCAGACGAGAGGAATCTTCACCGCCGGGTCAGTAACTTGACATTTGTAATAGTAGGTTAACTTATCTGGATAGTCAACAGAAAAGTTTACCTTGGTTAATCCCTTCACAAGTTATCCACATGTAACTTTTTCGCGCCGCGCATGTAACGTCTGGAAGAAATAGCCATCGCTTACGAGGACGTTAACTATATACTTGTTGTCAGCAAACAACGCTCCAAGGAGGCACATCATGGCAGACAACCGCTACGTCGACACCCGCGGGGCCAGCGACCGCCCCGTTTCGTTCACCGAGGCCGTCGTTGACGGGCTCGCCACCGGCGGCGGGCTGTACGTACCCGAACGGGTGCCGTCCCTTACGCTCGACGAGATCTGCAATCTCGCGAACCTGCCGTATGCGCAGCGCGCGGCATGGGTTTACCGGGCTTTCGAGGTAGACCTCACCGACGAGCAGCTTGGCACGATCACGTCCGAAGCCTACGGCAGCCAGTTCGACGACGAAGCCATCTGCCCCATCACCTCGCTTGACGACGACATCCACATGCTCGAGCTCTGGCACGGCCCGACGAGCGCGTTCAAGGACATGGCGTTGCAGTGCCTTCCCCGATTCTTCAGCGTGAGCGCTGCAGAGCTGCGCAACCGCGGCAAGCTCGACGACACGCACATGATCTTAGTCGCAACCTCAGGTGACACGGGCAAGGCCGCCCTCGAGGGCTTCCGGGACGTCGAAGGCGTCTCCATCGGTGTCATGTACCCTGACGGCGGCGTGAGCGACATCCAATTCAAGCAGATGGCAACCCAGCGCGGCGGCAACGTCATCGTCTGGGGCGTGCGCGGCAACTTCGACGATTGCCAGACGGGCGCCAAGAACGTGTTCAACGACGAGGAGTTCGCCGCAAAGTTGCACGAGCAGTTCCACGTGGCCCTTTCGAGCGCGAATTCGATCAACTGGGGAAGGCTCATGCCCCAGATCGTTTACTACATCTCGGCATACGCGCAGCTCGTCGCCGACGGGAAGATCGAGCGCGGCAGCGAGATCGACGTTTGCGTCCCGACGGGCAATTTCGGCAACATCCTCGCGGCCTATTACGCCAAGCGCATGGGCACGCCGATTCGCAGGCTCCTGTGCGCCTCGAACGAGAACCGCGTGCTCACCGATTTCATCAACACCGGCACCTACGACATATCGGAGCGCACGTTCGTCAAGACCCCCTCGCCGTCGATGGACATCCTGGTTTCCTCCAATCTCGAGCGGCAGCTGTTCGAACTCACCGACCGTGACGCCGAGGCCATCAAGGGCTGGATGGCCGACTTGCGCGAAAAGCGCGGGTTCAGGGTTGACCGCGAGACGTTTGGCAAGATGCGCGAGCTCTACGCCGCCGACTCGGTCGACAACGAAACGTGCCTCGCCACCATCCGGGAGGTGTTCGCCAGCCAACGGTACCTGATGGACCCGCATACCGCCGTTGCCTACAAGGTGGCCGAGAACCTCCGCGAAGACGGGGTGCCCGTCGTCGTGGCGTCTACGGCACACTGGGCCAAGTTCGGCAACAACGTGTACCGCGCGCTCCACGAGATCCCGCTCGCGAGCCCCCTGCCCGAAGAGGTCGCCTCTCTGACCGGATGCGCCCTCAACCAGCTCATCGCCGATGAAGCCGGGGTCGCCGGCGCGCCGGCCGGCCTAGCAGAGCTCGACGACCTGCCAATCCGGTTTACAGACGTCATCGACGGGACAACCGAAGCGATCGGCGGCGCGGTCTGTGAATTTTTGCGTGAGCAGGCTGAATAATCCGCTTCGAGTATTATAGTTGTATTGTTATAATCTAACTGCCAGCCACGAGTGGAACAGAGGTATCCCATGAGCAGCAAGATTAGCCTGCAGCCGGTTATTCGTCTCGCCGTCAAGAGCGAGGCGTCTGACAGCAACTCCCAGTTCGGACGCGGCATCGCCAACCTGTGCCTCGGCGTGCGCGAGAAGGGCTCGCTCAACGCCGCCGCCAAGGGCATGAAGATGGCCTACAGCAAGGCTTGGCGCATCATCAAGGAAACCGAATCCGCTCTCGGCGTGCAGCTGCTAGACCGCGACGGCGCGCACGGCTCGACCCTCACCGACGAGGGCAACAAGCTGCTCGACGCATACCTCGAAGTCGACGAGAAGCTTCAGAAGATCGCCGAAGAAGAGTTCGCGAAGCGCTTCAACTAGACTTCCGAAACCTGCTCGACCGAACAAGCCCATGTGACCCGTCCTCCTTCGAGTGTCGGGACGAACGAAACCACGAACCGCGATGGGGTTTCCCCGTCGCGGTTCTGCTTTGTAGCCACAGGCTCGTCGGGATCGTCGGCACCGAACGGGTGAAGGCAGCCGTAGCAAACCTCCGCGTCGTCGAACGCCGTGCTGTGGCAAACGGGACATGTCTTCATGTCGATACCTCCCTCTCTTTTACAGGGGAAATCGCGATTAATTCGATTTGGTCGCCTGCGGCAAACCACTCCCCAGGTTGCGCGAAGCGCTCGAGAACCATCGCCGCATCGCGGTTGCGCAGCCTCCGCATGGGCGGCACAGCACGGTGCGACTCCAACACCAAGCCCGAGGAGGAGACAAACGCGACGTCGATGGGACGCGCCATCGTGAACGTGTGGATATCGTGGCAGGGCACGAGCGCAATCGCCTCGGAGGAAGCACTCCTTCCTGCAAGGCCCCTCAGGCGCGCTGCAGCTGATGACGCGATCTGCACCTTCATGTACCTACGCTCCTAATAACGACGCTGGTCGACGCCCCCACCTGGTTCGCGGTCACGAGCGCCCACCCGCCGGAACCGTCCTCCTTCACGAACGTGCATCCCTCGATTCCACCAAGATCGACCTTCGCCCAACCATCGGCCTCGAATCGGATCGCAATGGATTCGAGGGCTTCGCCGCAATCGCAGTCCACGACATAGCCGACCACCCCTCCGCCAGCTGATACGCGGATGTCCCGCGCGTTTTCCGGCAGGCCGACCGCGCCGACCACCCCATCGGGCACCGAACCCAGTTCGGCGTCGAGGCGCGCTGACGCTTCGTCGAAAACCGCATCGAGGCCGGCTTTTCCACCCGTGGCGGGGGTTTCGCGGGCGCTGCTGAACGATGCGTCGTCCACCAGCTCGGGCGATCCGCCCGTCAACGCGGCGACCGCGAACAATCCCCCCACCGCCAAAACCGCCACTGCGAGCCGTCTTCGTTGAACCGCATCCTGCTTTTCAGGCTTCATGCGATCACGCCCGGCTTGTACGAGTCGACGACGAACGTCGTCGTGTGCTCGAGCCGGGGAAGCCCCACCCCCAGCACCTCAGACCTCAACCCGAGGCCGAACAGGGTCGGATGGTATCCGAGCGTCATGCGATATTCGTCCAAATCAAGTCCGGTCACGCCGTGGGTCACGATCACATCGAGATTCGAGCCTTCGAGCTCGGAGCGAATCGCGTGCTCTACGAGCGCGCACGCCTGGTCAGGCCCCTCGCGGTACGCGGGCGCGGTGGCATACGCCCTCACCGCTCCGTGCGACACGCGATCGAACACCGCGCATTCGTGGAAAAACGTGCAGGCGTTGACCGCAATGATCGCCACGATTAAAAGAACGGGAAACGCCACGGCGAGCTCGACGGTCATCTGGCCGCGCTCATCGTTGGGCACCCTTGCAGCCATGCCGCAGAAACGCTCGATCACTCCCATACGCGAACCCCCGTCGTCTCTACGTAGAATGACCTCAACTGCTCGAACAACGCGACGATGGAACCGACTGCCCACTGTTCGGCCTCCTTGGGTACGGGCACGACGATCGGTATCGACACGCCACCATCCCCGAGCAGCTCGATCGAAGCGATTTCGATTGAGCCGCCGAGGGCTTCGGCTTGGGCAACCGCAGTCCGCTCCGCATCGGTGAGCACCGCGGAGAACAAATCCGTCGACATGAGCGGATGCGCGACAATGCGCTGCTTGACGGAGAGATACGCATTGCCGAACTCTCCGTCGTCCTTCGCGGCGACGTGGGCGGTGTTGACCAAGAGCGGTTTTAACGCGCCCACCTCCACCGGCTGAAGGCCCACATCCTCGATTGCCGAGGCGAGCTTCTCCTTCGCCCAAGACCCAAGCCCGCTCGCGCTCGCAAGCGGAAGGGCGTCGAGGCCTCTGCCGATCCCCTCGACCAACGCTTCCTGGCCATCGGAATAAGATCTCAGCGCCCAGGACCATACATCGAGCACGAACCCCGCCGCCCCGACGGCTGCTCCTCCATCTTCCCGCAAGCCGTCGAGCATCGAATTGATGACGGTGCGGCCTTCGTCGCTGCCCTCGTCGACGAGCGTAGCCGCCGCAACCGCGGCCCGCGGGCCCAGCGACGAGCCGCCGGCCACGAACGAGCTGACGAA
>OCVV012829205.1_pt1 | contig 13310 bp, 9 predicted proteins | sample 1539721 | NCBI WGS metagenome assembly OCVV01 (sample SAMN02144230, study PRJEB22623) | gut metagenome | biome: sheep rumen | host: Ovis aries | place: New Zealand
ATGATACGCCTTCGGCGGACGAAGAAAAAACAAATAAAAACCGATGAAAACAAATAAAAACCATTTCTTCGTCCACAACATCTTTGCCATTCACAACCAAGAAGAACCTGTTTTTGTTTGTTTTTACTTGTTTTTTTTTGTTTTTTCTTCGTCCGCCGAAGGCGTAATTCTTACATCGAACTCACGTTAAGAGAAGTTTTAATGATACGCCGAACTGACGGCAGAGGTGGTGGAGGAAAGTTTTTTGGGGGTGGGGATAGGGCAACCTCGTTGGGGTAATTACGGCAGTGTCGTTGGGGTAATTACGGTAGTGGCATTGACGTAAGTGTGGGAACGGCGTTGCGGTTGGAGAGGGCAAAAGTGGGTCGAAAAGTAGGGAAAAGATGCAGAAATGGGCAAAATGGCGTTTTTCGGCCTTTTTTATTTTGTCATTTATAAAAAATGTGTTACCTTTGCAGCGAAAAATGAATGAGGGGGCTGAAAAGTTCCCTCATTTTAATATTTCATGAAGGTATGATTGACAAGAACAAAGTGAAAGAACTGGCTCTCGAATGGTTGGAGGGCAAGGAGTATTTTTTGGTGGATGCCACAGTGGATGAGCAGAACAAGGTGACGGTGGAGATAGACCATCGGGATGGTGTGTGGATTGAGGACTGCTGCGAACTGAGCCGTTTCATCGAGGAGCATTTCGACCGCGATGTGGAGGACTTTGAACTGGAGGTGGGCTCGGCTGGCATCGGTCAGCCCTTCAAGGTGCTGCAGCAGTATGTGAATGCCATCGGCTACGATGTGGAGTTGCTGACTGCCGACGGCAAGAAGATGGAGGGGGCGATGAAGAGTGCGGATGAGCAGGGCTTTGTGGTGACGGTGCTGGAGAAACAGCGTGTGGAGGGGAAGAAGCGTCCGCAGATGGTGGAGGTGGACAAGGCTTTTGGCTATGGCGATGTGAAGTGGGTGAAGAGCATCATCGACTTCAAATAACCTGCCCACGCGCTGGGCGACTTTTTTTTGATTCTTAACTTAATACAAATAATTCAATGGCAAAGAAAACAACGGATCGTGTGAATCTGATTGACACGTTCAAAGACTTTAAGGAGACGAAAAACATCGACAGGACCACGCTGGTGAGTGTGATTGAGGACAGTTTCCGCAGTGTGTTGCAGAAGACGTATGGCTCGGACGAGAATTTCGACGTGATTGTGAACCCCGACAAGGGCGACTTTGAGATTTACCGCAACCGCGTGGTGGTGCCAGACGGGGAGGTGAAGAACGAGAATGCGGAGATTGCACTCTCTGAGGCTCAGAAGATTGACGAGGACTATGAGATTGGCGAGGAGGTGAGCGAGAAGATTGAGTTTGCAAAGTTTGGCCGCCGCGCCATCCTGACCCTGCGCCAGACGATGGCCAGCAAGATTCTGGACCTGGAGCACGACAACCTCTATAATAAATATGTAGATAAGGTGGGGCAGATTGTGAGTGGCGAGGTGTATCAAATCTGGAAGCGCGAGATGTTGCTGCTCGACGATGAGGGCAATGAACTCCTCTTGCCGAAGAATGAGCAGATTCCGGGCGACTTCTTCAGAAAGGGCGAAAGTGCTCGTGCGGTGGTGCTGAGGGTGGATAACCTGAACAACAACCCGAAGATTATCCTTTCGCGCACATCGCCCGACTTCCTGCGCCGCCTGCTGGAGCAGGAGGTGCCTGAAATCAACGATGGTCTCATCACGGTACAGAGGATTGCCCGCATCCCCGGCGAGAGGGCCAAGATTGCCGTGGAGAGTTACAACGAGCGTGTGGATCCTGTGGGTGCCTGCGTGGGTGTGAAGGGTAGCCGCATTCATGGTATCGTGCGCGAGTTGCACAACGAGAACATCGATGTCATCAACTACACCAGCAACACCAAACTGTTCATCCAGCGCGCACTCAGCCCTGCGGCCATCACGTCCATCTCGCTCGACGAGGAGAAAAAGAAGGCCGAGGTGTATCTGCAGCCCGACCAGGTGAGCCTGGCCATCGGCAAGAATGGCGACAACATCAAGTTGGCCTCGATGCTGACAGGCTACACCATCGACGTGTTCCGCGAACTGAACGGCGAAGAGCCTGACGAGGAGGACATCTATCTGGATGAGTTCACCGACGAAATCGAGCCTTGGATTATCGATGCCATCAAGGGCATCGGGCTTGACACGGCCAAGAGTGTGCTGAGTGCTCCACGTGCCATGCTGGTGGAGAAAGCCGACCTGGAAGAGAACACGGTGGATGAGGTGCTCCGCATTCTGAAGGCTGAATTTGAAGAGTAAAGAGACCCTTTCCCTGGCCTTCCCCCTCTCTCTATGGGGAGGAGAGCCATGCGGGGTGTCGGACCAATGTGATATCAACAAGGTAATAATCAAATAAATAAATCCCCATTAAAACAAGCCGGATGGCTCTCCCCAGAGAGGGGGAGATGCCCAAAGGGCAGAGAGGGTCTGATTAATAGATGGCAGTAAGACTTAACAAGGCATTAAAAGAACTGAATGTGGGAATCAACACGGTGGCTGAATTCCTGCAAAAGAAGGGTATGGCACTGCAGGATGCCACACCCAACGCGAAGATTACGGACGAACAGTATCAGTTGCTCCAGCAGGCGTTTGGCGAGGACATGAAGCAGAATGCCGAAACGAAGCAGAAGATACAGAACCAGAAGGTGAAGGAACAGCAGGAGAAGAAAGAACGCCAGCAGGCTGCACGGGAGGAGAAGGAACGTGCGGAGAGGGAGAAGGCTGAGAAGGAAAAGGCTGCCAAGAAGCCACAACTGAAGATTGTCGGGAACATCAACGACCTGAAACTTGGCACTCCCAAGACGAATGCACCCAAGACGGATGCACCCCAAGCGGATGCGCCCAAGACTGATGCGCCCGCACCTGCCGTCGCTGCAACCTCTGAGACTGCCCAACCTGCCGCTCCGAAGACGGAGCCGAAGACACCCGAGGCTGTGGCGAAGGAAACTCCAGCCGTGGATACTCCTGCGGAGAAGACGCAAGAGGCCGCACCCAAGACGGAGCCTGCACCCAAGACGGAGCCTGCAGCCAAGACGGAGCCTGTGGACAAGCCTGCCGAGACTGCCCGCAAGGAGCCTAAGCCCAAGTCGGGCAAACTGTCGCCCGCTGACCGTCTGGAGCAGGACGAGAACGGCGTGTATCGCCTCGCTGCCCCAGCCGAAGCCAGTGTGCAGTTCAAGCAGGTGGGTTTCATCGACCTGTCGAGCCTGAACAGCAAGACGCGTCCCGACCGCAAGAGCAAGGCTGAACGCCGCAAGGAGCGTCAGGCTGCCGAAGCGCAAGGCCAGCAGGGACAAGGCTCGGGACAGAAGAAGAAACGTAACCGCATCAACTCCAACAAGGTAGATATTGATGCTGCTGCCAAGCAAGGCAATGGGCAGCAGGGCCAGGGCAAAAAGCAGGGTGGCAAACCCGGACAGCCCAACAATGCCCAGCAGCAGAAGAACCAGCAGGCTCAACAGCAGCAGGCTGGCAAAAAGAAGAACAAGAAGAAGCAGCCTCCGAAGCCTCAGGAACTGAGCGAAGAGGAGGTGGCAAAGCAGGTGAAGGAGACACTCGCTCGTCTCACCGCCAAGCAGGAGAAGAAGGGCGTGAAGTACCGCAAGGACAAGCGTCATGCTATCCATGAGCGCATGGTGGAAGAGGAGAGGGCCGAAAATGCTGAGAGCAAGGTGCTGAAACTCACTGAGTTCGTAACTGCCAACGAACTCGCCACCATGATGGATGTGCCTGTCACTCAGGTCATCGCCACCTGTATGTCTATCGGCATGATGGTGAGCATCAACCAGCGACTGGATGCCGAGACCATCAACATTGTGGCCGAAGAGTTTGGCTACACCACCAGTTATGTGTCGGAAGAAGTGTCGAACGCCATCGAGGAGGCCGAGGACAACGAGGAAGACCTGGAGCGTCGAGCACCTATCATCACGGTGATGGGTCATGTCGATCACGGTAAGACTTCGCTGCTCGACTACATCCGCAAGACCAACGTGATTGCGGGCGAGGCGGGTGGCATCACCCAGCACATTGGAGCCTACAACGTGAAGATGAAGGATGGTCGCCGAATCACCTTCCTCGACACGCCGGGTCACGAGGCTTTCACCGCCATGCGCGCCCGTGGTGCCAAGGTGACGGACATCGCCATCATCATTGTGGCTGCCGACGACGATGTGATGCCTCAGACGAAGGAGGCCATCGCCCATGCACAGGCGGCTGGTGTGCCGATGGTGTTTGCCATCAACAAGATTGACAAGCCCGGGGCTAATCCCGAGAAGATAAAGGAACAGTTGGCCAACATGAACCTGCTCGTGGAAGAATGGGGAGGCAAGTATCAGAGCCAAGACATCAGTGCCAAGAAGGGCATCGGTGTGGAGGAACTGATGGACAAGGTGCTGCTGGAGGCCGAGATGCTCGACCTGAAGGCGAACCCCAACCGCAAGGCCACTGGTTCCATCATTGAATCTACCCTCGACAAGGGACGTGGCTATGTGGCTACGGTGCTGGTGCAGAACGGCACACTCCATCAGGGCGACATCGTGCTGGCCGGCACACACTATGGCCGCATCAAGGCCATGTTCAACGAACGTGGACAGCGCATCGACAAGGCTCTGCCAGCCGAACCGGCTGTGATTCTGGGTCTGAACGGCGCACCTACTGCCGGCGACACCTTCCACGTGATGGAGACTGAGCAGGAGGCCCGCGAAATCTGTAACAAGCGTGAGCAACTGAAGCGCGAACAGGGATTGCGCACCCAGACCCGTCTGACTCTCGACGAGTTGGGCCGCCGCATCGCACTGGGTGACTTCAAGGAACTGAACCTCATCGTGAAAGGCGACGTCGATGGTTCTATCGAAGCCCTTTCCGACTCGCTCATCAAACTCTCGACCGAGAAGATTCAGGTGAATGTCATCCACAAGGCTGTGGGCCAAATCAGCGAGAACGATGTGGAGTTGGCCCATGCTTCAGAGAATGTCATCATCATCGGTTTCCAGGTGCGCCCATCGGCTGCCGCCCGTCGTCTGGCCGAGCAGTATGGTGTCGATATCCGCCTCTACTCCATCATCTACGATGCCATCGAGGAGGTGAAGGATGCCATGGAAGGCATGTTGGCTCCGACGCTGAAGGAGGAAGTGACTGCCGAGGTGGAAGTGCGCCAGGTGTATCACATCACCAAGGTGGGTACCGTGGCTGGCTGCTGGGTGACCGAAGGCAAGGTGCATCGCAACGACAAGGTGCGTGTGGTGCGCGACGGCATTGTGGTTCACACGGGAGAAATCTTGGCTCTGAAGCGTTTCAAGGACGATGTGAAGGAGGTGGGCCGCGACTTCGAGTGCGGTATCTCCATCGTCAACTTCAACGACATCCGTGAGGGCGACGTGCTCGAAACCTACACGGAGGTGGAGGTGAAGGCGAAACTCTAAAACAAGGACTTGCTGCATCTTTTGGGAGATGCAGCAAGTCTATAAAAGTATTCACTGTATTCATGGAGATACTGATATACATAGTGCTCATAGTGGGAGCCATCATCGGCTTCAAGCAGGGCGCGTTCAAGCAGGTGGCCCACTTTTTGGGTGTGGCTGTGGGTCTGCTCATTGCCGCCACCCTCTACCACCAGTTTGGCGACTTCCTGGCCGACAAGACGGGAGCCAGCATCGGTTTTGGCCGGCTCATCGCTTTCGTGCTTATCGTCATTGTGGTGCCGATTATGCTGGGCTGGATTGCCGCCTTTCTCACTGAGTTCTTCAAGAAACTGAAACTGAATTTTCTCAACCGCCTGGTGGGTGCCGTGGTGGGTGTGGTGTGCTATGCGCTGATTCTCAGCGTGGCGCTCAACCTCTTCGACTTTGTGAGCAGCAATGCTGGCTTCAAGCCCCAAAAACTCAGCCGACGCCCCGACCTCTTCTACAGGGTGAAGCATGCCACTCAGATTGTCATCCCCGACATTCTGCTGGTGACCGATGCCACCGAGGTGGCCAGCGGCTATGCCCCCAAGTATGGGCTGAAGCCTGTGGTGGACAAGGCTACTGAGAAAATCAACCCGATAAAGAAATCTGAATGAGTTGGCAAGATAAGAATAGAGAAAAGGTAGAGGGGGAAGGCGAACAGGGCGAGCCGCAGAAGAACGGGTCTGTACACCAAGAGCCGCAGAAGAACGAGTTTGTGCGACAGGTGGCGGAGAAAAAGTATGAGTTTGGCTTCACCACCGATGTACACACCGAAATCATCGACAAGGGTCTGAACGAAGATGTGGTTCGTCTCATCTCGCAGAAGAAGGGCGAACCAGACTGGCTCTTGCAGTTCCGTCTGGAAGCCTATCGCTACTGGCTCACGCAGACGCAGCCCTCATGGGGTCATGTGCATCTGCCGGAGATAGACTATCAGGCCATCTCCTACTATGCCGACCCAACTGCCGGCAACAAGAAGGGGCCTAAGAGTGTGGAGGAGATAGACCCCGAACTGATGAAGACTTTCGACAAACTGGGCATCCCACTGGAGGAGCGGCTGGCACTCTCTGGCACTGCCGTCGATGCCGTGATGGACTCGGTGTCGGTCAAGACCACTTTCAAGGAGAAACTCTCGGAGAAAGGCATTATCTTCTGCTCCATCAGCGAGGCGGTGAAGAACTATCCCGACCTTGTGAGGCAGTATCTGGGCAGTGTGGTACCTTCCAAGGACAACTATTTCGCCGCCCTCAACAGTGCCGTGTTTTCCGACGGCTCTTTCGTCTATATCCCCAAGAACACACGTTGTCCGATGGAACTCTCCACCTACTTCCGCATCAATGCCCGCAACACAGGGCAGTTCGAGCGCACCCTTATCGTGTGTGACGAAGGTTCCTACGTGTCCTATCTCGAAGGATGCACGGCACCGATGCGCGACGAGAACCAGTTGCATGCCGCCATCGTGGAAATTGTGGTGATGGACAATGCCGAGGTGAAGTACTCCACCGTGCAAAACTGGTATCCTGGCGATGCCGAAGGGCGGGGTGGTGTGCTCAATCTGGTGACCAAACGGGGCGACCTGCGGGGGGCGAACAGCAAACTCTCCTGGACGCAAGTGGAGACAGGCTCTGCCATCACATGGAAATACCCCTCTTGTGTGCTCCGAGGCGACAACAGCCAGGCTGAGTTCTACAGTGTGGCCGTCACCAACCATCATCAGGAAGCCGACACTGGCACCAAGATGATTCATCTGGGCAAGAATACACGCTCCACCATCATCTCCAAAGGCATCTCGGCTGGCCAGTCGCAGAACTCCTACCGAGGGCTGGTCAGAGTGGGCAAGCAGGCCGACGGAGCCAGAAACTACTCCTCGTGCGACTCTCTCCTGCTGGGCAGCGAGTGTGGCGCCCACACTTTCCCCTACATGGACATCCACAACAACACTGCCACCGTGGAGCACGAAGCCACCACCTCCAAAATCAACGAGGACCAACTCTTCTACTGTAACCAGCGTGGCATCTCCACCGAAGAGGCCGTGGGGCTCATCGTCAATGGCTATGCCAAGGACGTGCTCAACAAACTCCCCATGGAATTTGCCGTCGAGGCCCAGAAACTTTTATCTGTATCACTTGAAGGAACTGTAGGATAATATGTTAGAAATCAAGAATCTTCACGCCAAAGTTGGCGACAAAGAAATACTCAAAGGCATCACGTTGACCATACGTGATGGCGAAATCCATGCCCTCATGGGTACTAATGGCGCAGGCAAATCCACCCTCTCCAATGTCATTGTGGGCAACCCGGCCTACGAAGTGACCGAGGGCAGCATCACCTTCAACGGCCAAGACCTCTTGGCCATGAGCACCGAAGAGCGCGCCCATGCTGGCATCTTCATGTCCTTCCAGGCCCCCATCGAGATACCCGGAGTGAGCATGACCAACTTCATGCGCGCCGCAGTCAATGCGCGGCGTGAGGCTTTGGGCAAGGAACCCCTCAAATCGACCGACTTCCTCAAAATCATGCGGGAAAAGCGCAAACTCGTCGAGATAGACCAGAAACTGATGAACCGTTCTGTCAACGAGGGCTTTTCGGGAGGCGAGCGCAAGCGCAACGAAATCTTCCAGATGGCCATGCTCGAACCCACCTTCTGCATTCTCGACGAGACTGACTCCGGCCTCGATGTCGATGCCCTCCGCATTGTGGCCGAAGGTTTCAACAAACTCCGCACCGCCGAGACCTCAGCCATCGTCATCACCCACTATCAGCGACTGCTCGACTACATCCGCCCCGACTTCGTCCATGTACTCATCGGTGGTCGCATTGTCAAGACCGGCACAGCCGAACTGGCGCAACAAATTGAGAATCAAGGTTTCGATTGGATAAAGGAAGAACAGGCATGAAAAGCGAGCGGCAATACATAGAACTATACCAAGAGGCAGGCAACCTCATCAAGTCGAAAAGTTGCGCTGTCATGAATGCGGTGCGCGACGAAGCCTTTGCCACATTTGCGCGTCAGGGTTTCCCCACCAAGAAAGAAGAACGCTACCGATACACCGATGTCGATGCCGCCTTCTCGCCCAACTACGGCATCTCTCTCACGCCGCTCACCATCAAATCCTCTCCTTATATATATAATGTAAAAGATGCCCCTTTGGACATCACTCCCTACTATAACAGAGTCGCAAACACAAAAGACTCCATCACGGCACTCAACACAGCACTGGTACACGACGCTCTGCTCATCCACGTGCCAGTTGACACCAAGGTGGACGACCCCATCGTGGTGGACAACTGGCTACGCGGAACAGCACCTACAATGGCCAATCGGCGCATCCTCATCCTCATGGAACGAGGAGCCGATGCCACCATCATCATCAACGACCATGCCGCCGACAAGCAGCCTTTCCTCACCACACAAGTCATCGAGGTGGTGTGTCAAGACAATGCCCGCATCGACCTCTACGAGATAGAAGAGACCACGCCCCTCTGTTCGCGTTTCTCCAACATCTACATCCGGCAAGGCCGCGACTCCTCCGTCAAGCACAATGCCATCACCCTCTTCAACGGACAGACCCGCAACCTCTGCGATGTCTATCTGAAGGGCGAAGGTGCAGAAGTTACCCTCAACGGATGCGCCATCGGCAGTGCCTCACAGCACATCGACAACAACACCCTCATCCACCATCAAGTGCCTTGCTGCCAGTCGCGGCAACTCTACAAATACGTGGTTGACGGCCATGCGGTGGGTGCCTTCGCCGGCAAGATACTCGTCGATAAAGATGCCCAGAAAACCACCTCGCAAGAGACCAACGCCAACCTCTGCGCCTCTGCCGATGCCCGCATCTACACCCAGCCCATGCTCGAAATCTATGCAGATGACGTGAAGTGCGCCCACGGCTCCACCGTAGGCGTGATGGACGAGACCGCCCTCTTCTACATGCGCCAGCGAGGCATCCCCGAGGCCGAAGCGCGCACCCTCCTCAAAAACGCATTCATGGGGCAGGTCATCGACCAAATCAAGTTCGAACCCTTGCGCCAACGTCTCTACGTGAAAGTGGAGAAACGCTTCCGTGGCGAACTCGACAAGTGCGAAGACTGCCGCCTCTGCAAATAAAAAAGAAGAGTAAAATGTACGACATCACCAAGGTGAGGGAAGACTTCCCCATCCTCCAACGAAAAATATACAACCGCCCCCTCGTCTATCTCGACAATGGAGCCACCACCCAGAAGCCTCGCCAAGTGGTCGAGGCCATGGTTGATGAATACTACAACGTCAACGCCAACGTGCACCGAGGCGTACACTTCCTCTCCCAGCAGGCCACCGACCTCCACGAAGCCAGCCGCGAGACCGTGCGCCGCTTCATCCATGCCCGTTCAGCCAGCGAAATCCTCTTCACCCGTGGCACCACCGAGAGCATCAACCTCCTCGCCTTCTCCTTCGGCGAAGCCTTTGTGCATGAAGGCGACGAAATCCTCGTCAGCACCATGGAGCACCACTCCAACATCGTGCCTTGGCAGATGATGTGCCAGCGCAAAGGAGCGCGGCTGAAAGTCATCCCCATCAGCGACGACGGCCTGCTGGACATGGAGGCATACGCCCAGTTGCTCAGCGAGCAGACACGACTCGTCTGCTGCACCCACGTCAGCAACGTGCTCGGCACCGTCAATCCCGTGGCCGACATCATCCGCCTGGCCCATCAGCGTGGCATCCCCGTCCTCATCGACGGCGCGCAGTCCGTGCCCCACATGCCCATCGACGTGCAAGCCCTCGACTGCGACTTCTTCGCCTTCTCCGGCCACAAAGTCTATGGCCCCACAGGCGTCGGAGTCCTCTACGGCAAAGAAACATGGCTCGAACAACTGCCCCCCTACCAGGGAGGCGGCGAAATGATTAAGACCGTCAGGTTCGAGAAAACCACCTACAACGACCTCCCCTACAAGTTTGAGGCAGGCACCCCCGACTACGTGGCCACCCACGGCCTGGCCGTAGCCATCGACTACGTCACCGCCCTCGGCATGGACAACATCCTCGCCCACGAGCAGCAACTCACCCGCTACGCCACCCAGCAACTGCAGCAGATAGACAACATGCGCATCTTCGGCCCCACCGACCACCACGATGCCGTCATCAGTTTCCTCGTAGGCCACATCCACCCCCTCGACCTCGGCACCCTGCTCGACCGCCTCGGCATCGCCGTCCGCACCGGCCACCACTGCGCCGAACCCCTCATGCACCGCCTCGGCATCGAAGGCACCGTGCGCGCCTCCTTCGCACTCTACAACACCACCGCCGAAGTCGATGCCCTCGTGGCCTCCATCCGGCGAGTGCAACAAATGTTCTGAACACACAAAAAAACATACAGATATGGCACAAAAACCCAGCATACCCAAAGGCACACGCGACTTCTCCCCCATCGAGATGGCCAAGCGCAACTACATCTTCGACACCATCCGTCAGGTCTATGCACTCTACGGATTCCAACCCATCGAGACACCCGCCATGGAGAACCTCTCCACCCTCATGGGCAAATATGGCGAAGAAGGCGACAAACTCCTCTTCAAGATACTCAACTCCGGCGACTTCCTCCACGGCATCACCCCCGACGAAGTGGCCCACACCAGCACCCTCAAACTCGCCGCCCACTTCTGCGAGAAAGGCCTGCGCTACGACCTCACCGTGCCCTTCGCACGCTACGTGGTGCAGCACCGCGAAGAACTCACCCTCCCCTTCAAGCGCTACCAGATACAACCCGTGTGGCGCGCCGACCGACCGCAGAAAGGACGCTACCGCGAGTTCTACCAGTGCGATGCCGACGTGGTGGGCAGCGACTCCCTGCTCAACGAAGTCGAACTCATGCAAATCATCGACACCGTCTTCACCCGCTTCGGAGTGCGCGTCTGCATCAAAATCAACAACCGCAAGATACTCACTGGCATAGCCGAACTCATCGGCCAGGCCGACAAGATAGTTGACCTCACCGTAGCCATCGACAAACTCGACAAGATAGGTCTCGAAGCCGTCAATGCCGAACTCGCCCAGGCAGGCATCCCCGCCGAAGCCATCGACAAGTTGCAACCCATCATCAACCTCAGCGGCACAAATGAAGAGAAACTCGCCACCATGCGCGAAGTGCTCCGCCACTCCGACACAGGACTGAAAGGCATCGAAGAGACAGACTACATCCTCACCCGCCTCCACAGCCTCGCCAACCCCATCGAACTCGACCTCACCCTCGCTCGCGGACTCAACTACTACACAGGAGCCATCTTCGAAGTCAAGGCACTCGACGTGCAGATAGGCTCCATCACCGGCGGCGGACGCTACGACAACCTCACTGGCATCTTCGGCCTGCCCGGACTCAGCGGCGTAGGCATCTCCTTCGGAGCCGACCGCATCTTCGACGTGCTCAACCAACTCGACCTCTACCCCAGCGAGACCACCCACACCACCCAACTCCTCTTCGTCAACTTCGGCCAGACCGAAGCCGACCACTGCCAGCCCCTGCTCGCCCGGCTCCGCGCCGCTGGCATCCGCTGCGAAATCTACCCCGATGCCGCCAAGATGAAAAAACAAATGGCCTACGCCAACGCCAAAGCCATCCCCCTCGTCGCCATCGTGGGCGAGAACGAGATGGCTCAGGGGAAAGTCACACTCAAAAACATGACCACTGGCGAGCAGCAACCCCTCACCCCCGACGAGTTGGTGCAAACCCTCACCTCGACCCTCCCCCAGTAATTCTTTTTTCGCCTTCGGCAGACCTTCTTCGGGAAAAAAATCTTCCACTTTTTGGAAGAGGAGGGAGAAAGTCTTACCTTTGCAGGGAAATGAGAAAACTACAGTACATCTTCGTTCTCTTTTTCGCCCTCTTCCTCCTCTCGGCCTGCGCCGACGACAAGGAGGTGGTGGCACTGCTCGACCGCGCCGAGGCCCTGATGGAGGCATCGCCCGACTCGGCCAGCCGCCTGCTCCATGCCGCCGACAGTGCCATCGCCCGGCAGTCGGAGCCTACACGCATGCGCCATGCCGTCCTCATGGCAGAAGCCAACAACAAACTCTACCAGCCTCTGCCTTCCGACACCGCTTTCCAGGAGGTGGTCGATTACTACGACCGCCACGGCACCCCCAACCAGCAACTCCTCGCCCACTACCTGCTTGGCTGCATCTACCGCGACCGGAACGAGGCTCCCCAAGCCCTCCAGTGCTACTACGACGCCATCGAGAAGGCAGACACACTCAGCGAAGACTGCGACTACACGACGTTATATAAGGTATATGGGCAGATGGCAGACGTGCTGCACAACCAAGTGATGCCCGAAGAAGAGATAGAAGCCCAGAAGCAGTACAGCAAATGGGCCTTGAAAGCAGGGAACACCTACGAATATATCAGAGGCGTGGAGTTAATGGTCAGACCTTACACATTGATGGGAGATACAGCCAACATCCTAAACTCAGAAAAACAAGCCCGTGAGTTATATCAAAAGTTCGGATATAAAGAGGCAATGGCCCGTGCCCACCCTATGACCATCAGCATCTATATCGCTCAGGAACACTACGATAAGGCCAAACAACTGATGGACATCTTCGAAAAGGAGTCTGGGCTGTTTGACAAAGATGGAAACATCGTATCTGGCAGAGAAGGTTATTACGAGAGCAAAGGAATGTACTACTTAGGAACGGGAAGACTCGATTCTGCAGAATTCTACTTCAAATGGTTACTCAACCATCAATATTCTTATAATGGCTATCGCGGGCTCATGCGTGTAAAAATGGAAAAAGGCATGGCTGATTCTGTGATTTTCTATGCCAAAAACTATGAGAAATCATTGG
>OCVV012887583.1_pt1 | contig 13309 bp, 14 predicted proteins | sample 1539721 | NCBI WGS metagenome assembly OCVV01 (sample SAMN02144230, study PRJEB22623) | gut metagenome | biome: sheep rumen | host: Ovis aries | place: New Zealand
CGGCTCATACACCTCCTCCACCGTGCCAGGGTCCTCGCCGATGGCAGTGGAAATCGTACCGATACCCACAGGACCACCCTTGAACTTATCGATAATCGTCGTCAGAATCTTGTTGTCGATTTCGTCAAGACCAAACTTGTCAATGTTCAGAGCCTCCAACGCGATATGAGCGATTTTCGTGTCGATGCGTCCCGTACCCTTCACCTGAGCGAAGTCGCGCACACGACGGAGCAGCGCGTTGGCAATACGTGGCGTTCCACGACTCCTGCTCGCAATCTCCCCAGCAGCATCCACGTCGCAAGGCACGTTCAGCAGACGAGCAGAACGGAGAATAATCGTCTGCAAAATCGAAGCATCATAATACTCCAAGTGCATGTTGATGCCAAAGCGCGCACGGAGCGGAGCCGTCAGCAGACCGCTGCGCGTGGTAGCACCAACCAGCGTGAACGGATTCAAGTCAATCTGAATGCTACGAGCCGAAGGACCCTTGTCAATCATGATGTCGATGCGGTAGTCCTCCATCGCCGAGTACAAGTATTCCTCCACCACAGGCGACAGTCGGTGAATCTCATCGATGAACAGCACGTCGTGCTCCTCCAATGATGTCAGCAAACCAGCCAAGTCCCCAGGCTTGTCGAGTACAGGACCACTCGTCACCTTGAACCCCACCCCCAGCTCATTCGCAATGATATTCGCCAGCGTCGTCTTACCCAGTCCCGGAGGCCCGTGCAGCAACGTGTGGTCAAGCGGTTCGCCACGAAACTTAGCCGCCTCCACGAAGATGCTCAAGTTCTCCACCACCTTCGTCTGACCGCTGAAGTCGCCAAAGTGCAGAGGTCGCAACGCATTCTCGAAGTCCTTCTCCTTCGACGACATATACCGTTCTTCTCTGATGTCAAAATCGTCTGCCATTTCAATCCCTGTGTTAATAACGTATATCTTTTTTGACGGTTTTAATTTGCAAAGTTACAACAAAAAACCGAGAACAACCGCAATCATCGCCCAAAATCCCACAGCACCCCTCCGAAACCACTGTTCACAATCTTTGCCCCTCCCTAAAATCTCTTCCTCATCCTTCCAATCCCTCCTTCGCTTTTACTGAAGTTTTAGTTCGGTGAAAACCAATCTTTCCTTCAATTGCACAGAACTTTTCCTTCGATTCTACTGAAAAACCGAGCCTTCGTTGTCATTCAAGCGAGCCCTCGTTTGAACTTCACCGAGCCCTCGTTTGAACGATAACGAGCCCTCGGCAACTAGTTGAATCCCAAAGAACACTTCAGTCAGTTCCCATATACGCTTCAGACAATCCCCAAAATAGCTGTGTAAACAGCATTCCCTTGTCGCATATGTTCCCATTCTCCCAACATTCCCATTCTCCCCATTATTTCCCATTTCCCTGCCACAAAGCCTCACCATCAACTTCCACTAACCAACAAGATGCTATGCTATCTCACTCTATGAATTTTAGAGGGCAAAGAAAATTTTCTGAAAAAATGTTTCGTTTTTTCTTTTTCCGTTAAAAATTCTTTTTTATCTTTGCAACCGACTCTATGGAAGTCTTTCGCAGAAAAGGCAATTGGTGTACGGGACGTGTCCCGTTGTGCTAATGCAAAGACAGCCCACGCCGAGCCAGAAGAGGCTGATATCCAACGATGGATGATGCCAACGCAAGGAGGAATGGGTGGGTAAGAGTAGAGTCGCTATACATAGAAAAGCGTCACTAAGCGCTTTGTCTCTGACGTTCAGAAACTTCGCAACTTTCAAGATAAGGTCACGGACAATGCAACAGATGATGCTCATGGGATGTTTTTATTAGCATCCCTCTTTGCGTTTGTTTTTACGTACACCTTATAAAATAGGTATGCGTTTATGTCATCGTAAAGATGGGATGGTTATATAAACACATCGGCGTGGGTTTCGTGTTGCTCGTTCAACCTTATCGGGCAATGCGAAGGCCTCTGAACGTGGAGCGGGCAACGAGTCGGATCTCCACGCTTTTTCTTTTTATAGTTCCCTAACACGTTTTTATTTACGCCAACGCTGGGAGGTCGATAGGCAAAGTTAAATTCTATCGATATGAAGAAGAATCAAAATGAAGAACTTCAATCAAGACGTGAATTCTTCAAAAAAGCAGCCAAAGGTGCTCTGCCTATTCTCGGTGCTATTGCTTTAGCAAACGCTCCTTTACTTGCCAGTGCTGTTGAGTCAGAATGTAACTGTACAAGTTGCACGGCAAGTTGTTCTGGTGGATGTTCTGGTTGTAGTGGTGGATGTCAAGGTACATGTAGTAGTACATGCTCTGGAAGTTGTTCAGGCACCTGTCGAGGCGGTTGTTCAGGTAACTAATTATTGCTGTGTGCCTATACTTTATGGGGCACACAGCTTTTAGAATCATTTTTTGAATAATGAAGATGTCGGAAGTTCAGTCAAGAAGGGAATTTTTTAGGAGTGCTAAAAGAATAATTTTACCAATTCTTGGCTCTGTTATAGTCTTTAACCATCCTCTATGGGTTAAAGCCATGATTACAGAGTGCCAATGTACAAGTTGCGTAGGTAGTTGTATGGGCGGGTGCAAAGATCTCTGTATGGGTACGTGTACAGGGACGTGTTGTAACACGTGCCGAGGAACTTGCATAAGTTGTAGTGGTACATGTAAAGGAACATGTTTGAATTCTTGTGTGTCAAGTAGTGTGTCAGTTGTAAAAGAGTCAATGAAAACAATATAGTAATGAATGAGTGCACAATTGTTTTTATAGTAACGAAGGACTGTCAGCTTTCATGCAAATATTGTTATTTAGTAGCCAAAAAGAGTGGTGAAGAAATGACAATTTCAGTAGCACAATCAGTTATTAATTATATACTTTCTACAAGCTTTCTGGTAAAGGGGACAACAATTATCTATGATTTCATTGGGGGTGAACCACTTCTTAAGATAAATCTTATCAGCGAAATAATGGATTATGCAGTAAACGAGATGAAAAAATCGAATTTGGGATTAAAATTCAAAATAAGAATCACAACAAATGGTATTCTATATAATAATTCCAAAGTACAATCTTTTATACAAAAGTATCATGACCATTTAATCATTAGTATATCTATAGATGGAACCAAAAAGAAAAATGATTTAAACAGGGTCTTCAAGAATGGGAAAGGTTCCTACGATAGCATTATTAGTAATGTTTATTTATGGCATTCGCAATTTCCATTCATAGGTACAAGAATGACTATTTCACATGATGACATTCCATTTGTTTATGAGAGCGTTAAACATTTAATTTCTCTTGGTATAAAAAAGATTGATGTGAATCCTGTTCTTGAAAATGTATGGCAAGAGGGTGATGAGGTCATATATGAAGAACAATTAATGAATATAGCTGATTATATAATAGATAATGATTTGTATTTTGATAAAGAATTAGACCTTACATGTTTTGATGAATATATAGGTAAACCATTAGGCAAAAAAGATATGATAAACCCTTGTGGATCCATGTTCTTGTCTGTAGATTCATTAGGACGTTTTTATACTTGTATGAGATTTGCAAAGTATTCACTTAGAAGTAAAAAACCAAGAATTATTGGAGACATCCATAATGGTATAGATAAAAACAAATTACGTCCTCTTTATGCATTAGATTTGCAATCACTTTATACTTCAGAATGTTTTTTTTGTGAAGTAGCAACAGGATGTAAATGGTGTCCAGCAGAAAATTATGATTCTTCCTCAACTGGAACTATTTATGAACGTTCTGTTGCAACATGCAATATGCATAAAGCAAGGGTTAGAGCAAAAAACTATTATTGGAACAAAATATATCAAAAAAACAAATGGATAGAATAAAGGAAAGAGTAAAACAATGGCAATCAGGTATAACAAGAACAATTACGTTCATTGTTACCCAAGATTGTCAATTGGCATGTAAATATTGCTATCTTGTTGGTAAGAACGACAAGCATAGAATGTCGTGGGAAATAGCCCAAAAAGGAATTGATTATCTGCTGGCAAATGAAAAAGATTATCCTGAGGAGTCTGTTATTTGGGATTTTATCGGAGGCGAGCCGTTATTAGAGATAGATTTGATAGATAAAATATGTGATTATATAAAGATGGAGATGTACCGTTTAAATCATCATTGGTTTAACTCGTATAGATTTAACTTTACAACAAATGGTATAAATTATAATGCCCCGAAGATTCAAAAATTAATAAAAAAAAATAATTCTCATATAAGTATTTCTATAACGATTGATGGTACGAAAAAAAAACATGATTTAAACAGAATTTTTAAAACTAATCAAGGTAAAGAATATGGTTCATACAAACAAGTTGTGAGAAATATTCCTTTATGGTTAGAACAATTTCCACAGGCGGGAACTAAAGTAACTATTAGTAGTTCTGACATTCCTTATATCAAAGAGAGTGTGATGCATTTATATAGCCTTGGTATACATGAGGTAAACATTAATTGTGTTTTTGAAAATGTGTGGAAAGAAGGTGATGACATAATATTTGAGGAACAATTAATGCAGTTGGCTGATGAAATTATTGATGGCGGATATTATAAAGACTATTCCTGCTACTTCTTCTCCGAAAATATTGGCAAACCAATGGATTCTGGAAAACAAAATACGAATTGGTGTGGCTCTGGAAAAATGCTTGCTCTTGATTCTTATGGTAATTTTTATCCATGCAATAGATTTGTAGATTTTTCTTTGCGCGAAAAAATTCCTCGGATTATTGGCAATGTGGTTAACGGAATTGATAAGAATAAATTGAGACCTTTTCTGTCTTTGGATAGAATTACTCAAAGTAAGGAGGAATGCATAAAATGTGAAGTTGCTAGTGGATGTGCATGGTGTCAAGGTGAAAATTATGATAGCGCAGATACTTGTACCATTTTTCAGCGTTCAACAGCCATCTGTAAGATGCACAAGGCTCGCGTCCGTGCAAATAATTATTACTGGAACAAGCTCTATAGAAAATTGGAGCTGGAAGGAATCTCACAAGAAGAAGCAAAAAAACATATTAAACAAATAACTAATAAAGAACTTTGTTAGAATGAAAAAGAGACTAATCATTATTTATTTATGTTTACTTTCCTCTATAATTGTAAAAGCAGGGGATTACAAGTATGTTAGAACTTACGATGCTAATGGCAACGTGGTTGCAACAGCAAATATAGACGAGTATATATCAGCTGATGTTAAAGATATACCTATGATGATGGGTAGTATGAGAATGTTGACGTGGGGATTATATACCAGATATGGAGACGATTGGAAATGGACACCAGCTCCTAATTATAGTTATAATAGCCAAAACAATGGGTGGTATATCTTTGTGTGTACAATAGGTTATCATTCAGAATATTTTTACTATAAAATGGATGGCTCTTGTGTTAGATCAACTTTTATGGCTGGAGGAAATGGTCGTTATAAGGAATATATTCCATCAAAGAGGCCAACAATAGACAGGATGGGACCAACTAGATAATATATATATAAATTATGGTACAATATTTAGTGATATTATTAGATGACACTTCTGTGAGCTATTGTCATTGCAATAATCCGTATAAAGAGCATCGACTCATCAGTTTAGATGATTTACGAAACGGTATTTTATATGCCATGAAAGAAAATCTGATGATTCAGTTTGTTTATCCAGACTATGACCTACCTGAAGAGTATAAGGAGAAAATTGAATCTATAGACCATCATAATATAGTATCTTCTCTCTACTTTGATAAATTGATGTTTGAAGAGTCTGATGTGGTTGTCTTTCAAGATTGGTCCAGTGTGTCAAATTATGATTTTGAGCCAGGTAAAGCTTACGTTATAAAAACAACAAAAACTGATTTGTTTGATAGATATTGTTCCCTTAAAGAGATTCTTGGTAAAGTCGATCGTCTTAATGTGGTGATTACAGATGTGGAAAAATTTACGGATGGGGATTTCGAAAGTTATAAAAAGGTTCTTTCTGAACTATCCGCGGAAATTGAAAAACTTTATGTAGCAGGTAAATCACCTCAGCTGAATTTGTTGACTGACCGTATGATGCTTTCAGAGATGAATAATTGTGGAGCAGGAGAAACCAATATTACATTGGCTCCTAATGGTAAATTCTATGTGTGTCCTGCTTTCTATTATGAGAATGAGGCTGATAGTGTGGGCGATTTAGATAAGGGTCTTGATATCAAGAACAAACAACTATATCGACTTGATCATGCTCCTATATGTCGTCATTGCGATGCATGGCAATGTAAACGCTGTATATGGTTAAACAGAAAAACAACTCTTGAGGTGAATACTCCAAGCCATGAACAATGTGTGATAGCACATTTGGAACGTAATGCAAGTCGAGAACTTCTCAATAGCATTCGAAAACATGGTACATTCTTACCAGAACAAGATGAAATAGAAAAGATTGACTATTTGGATCCTTTTGACAAAAGAGCGGATTGGCAATAATATTTAACCATTATTGATATTAAAGTAGAATATGATGAAAACTATTATTATTTCATTAATGATAAGTGTCTCTACATTTAGTAATGTCTTTGCGCAGACAATGTGCTATAGGTATGTTTATTCGGTTTCTCAATCTGGTGAAAAATATGATAAATATGCAAATGAAGGTGAACCAGGTTGTACGAGTCCTAATTATCGAAAAAAATTAGGCTATTATTTCACATTTAACGATAATAAATCTACAGTTTGTACTTCTGACAAGAATGGAAAAGCATCTCGTAGCATTTATGGAAATCTTATCATAGCTGATTTCGTAAAATCGACCAATGAAATGCATATTTACAAATTCCGAACTGATGGTGAGACCATTCGTTTTTCTAAAGATTTTAAAAGAATGAATAGAAACGGGTTACCTCCAAGAACAGATGATGTAGATGTTTTTGAATATTATCAGTCTAAGATTAACCCAGACGAACATTTGTATTAATTAGAGAGCCTATTAAATGATAACAATAGATATTTATAGAAGTGTAATAGGACTATAATAAATGAAGAAACTATGAATAAAAAACTTGTTGGGCAAGTGACACCCGAGGAACGAACTGAGATTCAGACACTCTTCGAACGTCGCAATGGCTTGAATGAATTAGCAAAGATTCTTACTTCTGATAATTCGGAACTGTATGAAAGGTTAGTGAAAGACATGGGTGAAACAGGTACAAAGTTTCAATCGTGGTGGGATCGAATGGCTGAAAAATATCAGTGGGAAGGTACTGAAAATGGCAACTGGGAAATCAATTTTGAAACGTGTGAAATATTCTTGGTATCATAAATGTGCATGATTATGAATAGTTTATTGGTTTTACCTTTGTTTATTGGTACAACGGAGCTGTTACTTATTGGTGGATTGGCTTTGTTGCTTTTCGGTGGTAAGAAACTGCCAGAGATGATGAAAGGGCTAGGTCAAGGTGTTCAAAGCTTTAAGAAGGGAATGAATGAACCTTTGCAGGAGGATTCTGAAGAAGAGGCTAAGGATGCGGATAAATCTACAGAACAAGATGCCAAGTCGTAATGCACAAACCGACAATCTTTTAACATTCGGCGGACATCTGGAGGTGCTTCGCCGAATGCTTTTTCGTGTTCTTGCTGTTGCTGGATTAATAGCTATACTTGTTTTTTGTTTTAAGGATGAAACGTTTTCTTTGTTGTTAGCTCCGAGTGAATGGGATTTTGTGACTTATCGATGGATTGAGCGTATTCTTCAATCTATAGGTTTCGTGGAGTTTCGATTTGAAGAGTATCATGTTGATTTAATTGCCACAGATTTGTCATCTCAATTCATGACACATGTCACAACTGCTGTGTATTTGGGTGTACTTGGGGCTTCACCTTATATCTTATACGAGTTGTTCCACTTTGTGTCACCTGCATTATATGATAATGAACGTAAATACTCTGTGCAGGTGGCTATGGTTATTTATGTGCTGTTTATTGTAGGCGTCTTGATGACTTACTTTGTCCTTTTCCCTGTTTCTTTTAGATTCTTGGGAACCTATAGTGTGGCAGAACGAGTTCATAGCACGATAACGCTTGATTCTTATATCAACACTTTTGTTTCTTTGACATTAGTGATGGGCTTAGTTTTTCAATTGCCTGTCATCGCCTTCTTTTTGGCAAAAATGGGCGTTGTCGAGGCTTGGATGCTGACGCAGTATCGTCGTCATGCTTTTATTATTATCATGTTGGTTGCTGCTATCATTACTCCACCTGACTTGATGACGTTGATTCTTGTTACAATTCCGCTTTATTTGCTTTATGAAGTAAGTATAAGGGTTGTGATGTGGGTTGGAAAGAATAATCGGGAGGAATCGTGACATTGCAACTTTATGCTTTCTTTTCTGTTTTAGATAAAAATCGTCGAATTCATCGGGAAAAAAGAAAAAATGCAGTACATTTGCAAGGTGAATGGGTTGAACCCGTTGATCGATTGTGAAAACTTAAAAATGATATGGTTATGAAAAAGTTGATTTCTTTTTTGTTCTTGATGATGGTGGGTGTGGGTGCGTTCGCACAGAAAAGCTATGTGAATGTGATAGGAAGACCGATGTATGCGAGTAATCGGGGAACGAGTCTTTCGGGAGCTGTGCCTAAGGATATGGAAAAGTTTTACGACAATTATAGTTGTGAATTTGGGGATGTGCTGAATATGCTGGGGCAGAGAGGATTTGTGGTGGAGGATATGAGTGTTGCGACGGATAAGGACGGCATACTGTTTGAGGTGGCGATTCTGTCAAAAGCGGATGGGACGAGTCCGAGTGCGGTGCAGAAGGTGAAGGATGACGAAGATGAGGTGCATGAGGTGGCGAGGTATAATTTGCAAGGTATGCCTGTGACGGAGAATGAGAAGGGTATTCAGATTGTGGTGTTTTCTAACTACACGACTAAAACGATTATCAAGGAGTGAGAACATGATAAGGACTATGAGTCAACAAATTTACACAAATGGGTCATAAATGGATTATTTATTTGAGATAATTTGTGGAAATTTGTTGACTCATTCTTTGGAAACGATTGAGAAGACGTAAAGACGATATAAGGGGGCTATAAATACATTTTTGTGGATTTATTTGGTTGTTTGCGTATTTCTATTTAAATTTGGCAACGAATTACATATTTTAGATCAATGAAAAGATTTTTGTCTTCTGTTTTTGCGTTGGTTGCTGCTACTACGATTCATGCTGCAACCATCAGTGTGACGGTATATACTACCCAGAAGCAGACTGTTACGGGCTTTGGTGCTGCGTGCTGCGATGGGGCTATGTGCCCGTTCGGTGCTGACACTCAGCCTGTGAGACTGCTCTATGGCCCTACGTCGAAGGTTGGGCTGAACATCATGCGTATGGAAATCTCGCCTAACTTTGTGGGGGATGTGATTGTTCCGGAGTGGGGCAATTATGATACTCCTTACGACTGGAAGGGTTCGCTGCCTTCGGCTAAGATTGTGAAGCAGCGTGGTGGTATTGTTTTTGGTACTCCTTGGTCGCCTCCTGGTGATTACAAGACGAATGGCACTGCGCAGGGTGGCAATTCTGAGGAGCAGGGTCTTCAGGAAGGCAGGTTGCGCAAGGATTGCTATGACAAGTTCTTCCCTTGGTTGAACTCGTTCTTGGCGTATATGAAAAGTAATGGTGTCAATGTTGACGCTGTGTCTGTTCAGAATGAACCTGACTGGTGGGTCAGCTATTCGGGCTGTCTCTACACGCCTCAGGAGCAGTTGGAATTGGTGAAGAACTATGCCCACCTGTTGGACCGAGAGACTTATCCTGGTGTTCGTCTCATCAGTGCGGAGCCTTTGGGATTTGACCCTAAGTATTCGAATACGCTGCTGAACAATGCTGTTGCGCGCGACCAAATCGACATTGTTGCTGGACACATCTATGGTCATGCTCCGTTGGGAAACATGAAGAGCGCGAGCACGTTGGCATCGAGGTATGGCAAGGAATTGTGGATGACGGAACATTCTTCGACTGATTACATTCAGAGCCTTCCTAACTGGCACGAGCAGTTGCTCTTTGCTGAAGAGCTGAATGAGTGTATGCTGGCTGGATGCACGGGCTATATTTATTGGTATATGCGTGCGCATTGGGCTTTTGTGGGTACGGGCGAAACGAAGTATGGTTCTGCCAATGTGAAGAACCGACTGCTGCCTCGTGCTTACGTCATGTCTCACTTCTCGAAGCATGTCACTGGTTCTACTCGCTTGACTACTTCGCGCGACATGACTTCGGGCTCGGAGGCTGCGCTTGAGTATTCTGCTTACATTAAGGGTGACTCGCTGATTGTCATGGCGATTGACACGACGAAGACGGGCTATGACTTGAAGCTGAATTTGCCTTATCCAGTGAGAAGCGGTGTGCATCTGTTATCTACGGGCAACGAGGCAAGTAATCTTTGTCAGCAGAGTGACCTCGCTATTGCTGAGCCTACAAAGGAGGTGACGGTGCGGATGCCTGAACGCAGTCTGAACACTTATATTTTCATCATTGACAATGAAAATACGGCTATCAATTATGTGACTCTTCCTAACCCTGATGGTCCTAAGACTTATTACGACATGCAGGGAAGGAAGCTTGCAAGACCTCACGGTCTCTGCATCGAGAGAAGTTCCGATGGTCGTTCAAGAACTATCATGGTTTGGCAATAAGGTTTTATTCCATATAAAATTTAATGGGCGAAGACTGTAAGTTATGTGTCTTCGTCTATTTTTTATCAAAAAAACAACTTAAAGGTTGTGTGTTTCTGCTTTTATTATTATATTTGCAACGGAAAAATGTGCTTAGAATATAATGACGTTTGATAGCATTACAGAAGACGAACGGCTTTGGGCTACGCGTTATGACGGATGTGCAGACAACGTACTCGACTCGTTGTTTGAGCAATGGAATGATGTTGTTTGGCTAAGAGATTTTTTTAAGGCTAATTGGGATGACCTTTTCTCTTACTTTAAAATTACAGATGTGAACGATGCTATTTATGACACGATTGAGGATAGTGACCGTTTGCAATGTCTTATTTTAGACATTTCGCCTGATGCTGATTTGGATAAAATATTTCGTCCGTTGGAGAATAGTCGATATGCAGACATTCTTCTTGGTAAGGAAAAAGCAAAATTACAAGTTAATGCCAGACATGCATCATGGCTCAGAATTTATGCCATTAAATTAGAGCCTGGTATTTATGTTATTACTGGTGGTGCAATCAAATTGACTCGAACCATGCAGGAAAGAGAGCACACGCTTCGGGAACTGGGAAAGATGGAACAGGTGAGGAATTTCCTGCTGGATCATGGAGTTGTGGATAAAGATGCTTTTGTGGATTATATGAGTGAATTATTGTAGTTTGTTATCTGCTTAATAAAAGAATAAAAATGGAAGAAACAATTGCTGGACTTAAACAATATCAGTCACCGACTCCTTCTCGTTGGCGTGAGAAGGCTGAATGGAGGTTGCAGAATAAATCATGGCTGCGACGTTCTCAGCATATTGCTATGCTGATGCTGGACAAGATGGAAGAAATGAAACTGACGCAAAAGCAATTGGCTGAACAGATGGGATGCAGTCAGCAATATGTGTCGAAAGTGTTGAAAGGACAGGAGAATCTTTCTCTTGAAACAATCTCAAAGATTGAAGATTGTTTGCATATTTGTATTTTTAGTGAGGAGTTAGAATTGGTGTAACAAGATGTAAGTTACACTTGTTATTAATAAAAAAGCGATAGCGAAAACACTGTGATGAATTACAGTTGTTTTCGCTATCGCTTTTATATGACGGTTGTTGATGTCGTTGTTTATACCAAGTGGCGGATGAGGTCTTCCTTGTCGCCAGGGAGCATGTCGATGACTGGGATTTCAATCATGGTGTAGGCACCTGGCTGCTGCTTCAAGGATGCGCGTGCTACGTTGACGAGGACTTGGGCGGTGAGCGCAGGGTTGTTAATTTTCATGTCGAACTCAAACAACTGGTTGTGGGTCTTGCCACTGACTCCCTTGCGAACGAGGTTGACACCATGACCTACGTCGTTGAGTGCATCAACGGAGTCAACTTGCTGTACGTGTGTTTCGTCGTTCACGAAGTATGGATCTGCCTTGATGGCTTTGGCGACGGTGTCGAAGTCGGCACCTTCTTCGAGTTCTACATATACCATGCGGCGATGGATGCCTGTTCCTACTGGAATGGTCATGGAGAGTGCGTCTTTCACGCCATCGATGGCACGAACGGCTACGGAGTGTCCCATGGAGCGTCCTGGGCCGAAGTTGGTGTAGGTAATGCCTTTTGGTGCGAGGCTCTGCATGAGTGTACGAACGATGGAGTCGCTACCTGGGTCCCAACCTGCGGAGATGACGGAAACGGCATTGTTCGCCTTGGCTACTGCATCGAGTGAACGGCGAAGGTCAACGATTTGTGTGTGGATGTCGAAGGAATCGACTGTATTGATGCCGAGGGCTAGACATTCCTTTGCGTATTCTTCCACCTTGCGGGTTGGGGTGGCAAGGATGGCTACTTGTACGCCTTGGAGTTCCTTGATGCTTTTAACGACTGGATACTGAGCTAATTCTGCTGGTTTGTTCTCTGCTCCACTGCGACGAACGATTCCGATACATTCCATATCGGGTGCTGCTTCCACTGCCTGGAGTGCGTACTGACCGATGTTGCCATAACCTACGATGGCTACTTGAATCTTTTCCATGAATTTGTGTCTGTTATAAAACTTATTGTTCTTTCTTTTTCTCTCTTCTGTAAATTTTTTGCAAAATTAATACAAATGATTGATATTTTGCAAATAAATTTATGATTTTGTTAGATTTCTGATAGCATTTTGTTGAAATTGGTTGCAAAAGGGGCAGTTGAAGTTTCACTGATATGCGTTGGTGTAGGAACGACTAAAAAAGACCACAAGGATGTTTGGAACATCCTTGTAGTCTTTTGTGGATGATGAAGGTTGGGGCAGACGGTGTGTCTGCTTGCCTATATCTGTGTTTGATTACTTCTTAGCAACAGGTTCTACTACTACTTCTTCGTCCGACTCCTTGATTTTGCGACCCATCCAAAGGTATGCAGTTGGAGCAGCGATGAAGAGAGAAGAAAGTGTACCACCTACAACACCGAGAATCATGGCAAATGAGAACGAGCGGATGTTGTCGCCACCGAAGATGAAGATGGCGAGGAGCACGATCAGTGTGGAAACTGAGGTGTTGATGGTACGAGCGAGTGTCTGGTTCAACGAGTCGTTGAAGAGACGCTGGATGTCGCGCTTAGGATAGAGCTTGAAGTTCTCA
>OCVV012822626.1_pt1 | contig 13306 bp, 10 predicted proteins | sample 1539721 | NCBI WGS metagenome assembly OCVV01 (sample SAMN02144230, study PRJEB22623) | gut metagenome | biome: sheep rumen | host: Ovis aries | place: New Zealand
CCTATCGACTGATCCATCAAATTTTAAAACATAAAGTACATCTTCTTGTTCAGTTCCAGAAATAATGACTTCCACAGAAGTATCTTTCCAATCCACATTCCAGCTATTGATAGTAGCTTTAGCTCCATCATTTGCAATATCAAATGTCTGTTTAATTATGATGCGTTTTCCATTCTTCAAAACAAGTCTTGCATGTGTATATCCAAAAGGCCAGTCCGGATCACCAACCTGCTGAAATGAAAGCTCATAGGTTCCATCTGGTGATGTTGATTTATCAACCGGATTAATTTTAAAACGTGTGTCATAGATAAGATCTCCAAGAAGGCAAGCAAAGACGAATGCAGTAGCAGCCATGATACCCAAAATAACTCGCAACACAGATTTCCTTTTATGAATCAACCTATTGACTGTGTTCTCTGCCATTTAACTCACCCTCTTATCATTCCAATGTAGAAAAATCTTCACTTAAAACCGGAATATATACACGCTTAAGCGGAATCATATCTTGATACTTATCATCCAAATCGTCATAATAACGCAACACTAAATTAACAACCTCGGAACCATTAAACCCTCTAATAATTTGATGTTGTTCTAAGTATGCTTTTGCATTAGGTGTATAGTTAGACAACGTAACGAATACGCCATAATCTCCCTCACTCATAGCACCTCTGAGAGACTGGATTGTAGCTTCTTTTATATCACTATCTATGCTTTTAACTTGTACACAAATGCGAGGTGGAAATTCATCCTTATAAGCTACAATGTCTATACCACTATCACCACCCTGTTTAGATACTTTTGTTCTGTATCCCATGGCATTCAACAGGTTTGCAACAAAGTTTTCAAAATCATATTCTTTAAGCTTTTTACTGAGCCCCTTAAGAATAAGTCTTTAGTGATTTCTTGAATTTCATCAGCTGTAGCACCAATTGACTCGTCAATTGATGTATTTAGGGATGCCTTCTTTCCATCTAAAGCTGCAAGATATTCGTCCGCATAATTTTTCACTTGGAAAAAAATCAATGAAGTACCAACCTCATGCAAAGCCCCCTGTGAAAAGTCGGTACGAAGAAAACTCTTTAACCACTTAACCTTTCTTCTTTGAGTATATTTATTATCTGTGGAATCATTATAATAATCGCTTTCAATAACTTCTATGTTTATCTTGCAATCAGCTTTAGATGGATAAACAACATAATCACCTATCTGAACCTCATAGACAAACCTATAAGTATTCCTACACAAGTAGCTATTGAGCCAGATGTTGCGTCCGGATAAATCTCTGCATACTTTTTCTTAATATTATCAAAATTATCATCTACGCACTTATTGTCACCCAACTCTTCCCATCCAATACCAATAATATTATTAGACAAGAATAGATTCTCTTGCGTTGTAAATCCCCCACACTACCTTTGTCTCTGCCATAACCTGATTTCCTTCTATCTGTATTCAGCTTTTAAAAATGAAATATTCTTTTTCTTTAGTTCTTTCCACGTATCAACCAAATTACCTATAGTCAAACATTCATAAGTAAAAGGCCAATACTCGTCCATATCTCCGTTGTCTTTTATTTCTCGCGCAACTTTCTTAAGCTTAACCAGGGTTTTACTTAATTTGAAATGTCTTGCATAAATCAAAGCGCATAAAAGTAATATGCTGTCATCTCTTTTTATAATGCTTTCAACATCAAAAGAAGTGATTTTAACGTCGTATTTTGTTGCATAATATAGCGCGTATGATAAAGGCTCCGCATATCCTTTATTAATGTAGTTATCATAAATAATGTTGATATATTTTTCCTTATCATCATCAGTAACTTGTAATGGTTCAAATACATTTTCTTCAAGTAACGGAACAACATATGGATATAATAAGGAAAAAGAAACCATCATTTTTAATACATATTTCTTTGCATTGTTTGTTAACTTATGCTTTCTTAAAATCTTTATTCCATATAAAAGAATTGAAGCGTTATCCTTGTTGGCTGACATCAATTCTATGCAAAAATCCAAAAAAGTCTGCACTTCGTTATAATCAACATAATCATGAAATTTTTGTAAATAAACCGCTCTGCCTTGTATTTGCCGTACCCATTTTTCAACTGCTCCTACTGGCAATTCCAAAATCTGAGTTTTCTTATGGTTCATTGAAAGACCATATGTTTTCAACGCCGCATTCAGCTCTACAATGAATTGCTCCGCATCATCCTTACTCTCTGTGTAGCACGAGAAATCATCAACCTCCCTAACATACTGCCATTTATCACATAAAATATTGTCAACCGCACAGAGTAATATCTCCGACAAAATATTAGATGTATGTGGTCCAATAAGTAATCCATGGGTTTCTCCATTTTTTGTATTCATAACATAATGGTCTAGCTGGTTATACCACTTGCTATTATCATTAACATTCTGCTTTGCTGTTTTTTTTGAAACCAACGCCCACGGAATCGCATGAGAATATATGCTTGGAAAGCATTGCGAAACATCTGCTTTTACCAAATACTTTTTGCCCATAGAAATATCAGGTTCAGGCGTTCCATCGTCTTCCCAATTCTTATAATTCATCTCAAAAAGAGCGCCTGTTGTACGCATTTTTCTTATATGAATTCTACTTACAATATGCCCCTGATTTTTTGTCTTATCTTCAAAATATGCTTGAATATCACCCCAATATTTTTTTAAAACATCACATAATAATGCATGTCCCATTGGAACTGGAATTCCTAATGAACGTGGCGTACTGATATTACGGATACTATCATAATTCGCATATGGATACCATCGATCTGGAAATGGAGGATTCGTCTTATCCTTACAATAATTAAGGAAATCCTTCGAATCAAAAATAGGGGGTAGTTTCTCAGAAAAAATGCCATACTGAATTATGTTGTCATACATTTCATCCGAACTTATTTCCTTGTAAAAATCACTATACGTCTTCATATCTTCTATTATTGATACTTCTAGTATCGCTATTCCTTTCGAGTAATATCTTCTAAGTAAAAAACTGTCTTTCCATGATTGATTGCATATTCTATCTCAGATTGAGTACTTTCCCAAATATATCCACCAACATTTATCACGTAGATAGAATCAGCCATATCAATCTTTCGTTTATGCATGTCATCCAGCATTTCTTTCGTCTTAGTCACGATTCCTTCATCCATGTTCTCCCACACTTCCTAATCACCAGAATGTCCAAAGAGGCCCACACTGATAACAATGTTCCCTTCCAATGTAAGTCTCTTCTGTACTTCCATAAATTCATTTTTAAACCGCGTACTTCCACACAACGTAACAACTGGATAATTCATTGTTTTCTCCTAATCTGAGAAGTGACATATTTTACCATATTTCTTGTATGAATATTGAAGGCTTTTATAAAATCCTTCATCAATCAAGTATTGATTGATCGGAACTCCATCTCTATAAATCATCCTGCAATGTACGATATTTTCATTACTAAGAATAGAACCTGTAGCATACCATCCCCCCGATCTTTCTATTATCTTATTTCCTGTAGCCAACAAATCATATAATATTTTTCTATCTTCCTCGTTAAGCTTATCTATAAAAGACCATAATCTTTCCATAGATTCTTGTTCTTCTTTTGCATTATATTGTCTGCTTGTCTTTACAACATATATTTTATCTGGCAATACCCTATGGCAATAAACAATAAATTGTACGAACAGGAAAATAACACCAGCACAAAAAAGAAAATATCCTTTATCTGTAATTTTATTTATTATCCAATTATCAGCTGGCGTATATAAAAATATTACTGTGGCCAACACAAGACTAAACACGGTTGGTATTAAGTGTTTTTCAAAGAATACTTTTAAGCCTTCAAATATTTTTTCCATTACAACAGTTCTTTTAACTTTGCAGCCTCTTCTTCAGTCAAAGTTACACCCTTTCCCATCTTCTCACGTTCCGGCGCCTAGTCTCTAATATCATATTTAGGCTCAGTTCCGTTCCATGATATTTTATTAAGCTCTTTTCTCCAACCTTTGGCGTTCTCAGAGAGAATGCCAATTTCCTCAACTATTTCATATTTAAAATCTGCCTTATTCAATACCTCTTAATTATTTATTACCTTCTTTTCAATTGAAGGCATTATATTGAGCAAGCTCTGATAACTATCCACATCGTGGTAAACCACATTGTCAGTAGATATCTCATTAAACAGTTTTCTTGCACATGATATCTTAGCCTTCTCTATAGGTCGAAGCTGTAAACTCTCCATTGTACCCTTTGTCTCTGCAACAAAGTAAATATGTTTTACAGTTCCTTCCTTAAATGCTATCGCCCAGTCAGGACTATAGCTACCAACAGGTGTAGGAATAGCAAATCCCTTAGGCAATTTTGCGTAAACACATACTTCATCTGCTCCTTCGAGTTCCTCAGCAAATTTACGTTCAACTGATTTTTCTGCTGTTCCGTCAGTAAATACATAAGGCTGAATATGTTTTTCAGCTCTAAATGCTTTATCTAAAGTGGCATGTTTCTCAGCGGTAAAAATATCGCTGTCATAAGTACCATCAAGCTGGTCATATGAAATATGATCAACAATCATTGTGGCCTTCTGTTCTTTAATTAATCGAGTAGTTTTAGCAATGAATTCTTCAGGGTTATGTTTATACATTGAAAACTTATCTGCTCTTATTCCTTGAAGAATTAATGCTACGGTCTTTCTTGTGAGAACGGTAGCCTCAGCAATCTTTCCTATCAAATCATATTTAACCTGGCTCGTTTCAAAATGTCTCAATGCCTGTGTCTCTGACTTAACACCTTTGAATGAATCTCCGGTTTTAATATCATCAGCAGATATCGTATCCTTCTGTTCTGAAATTGAAGTCGTATACTGCAAAACTGAAACATGCAAATCATTATTGATAGCTTCAATTGCTTTTTTGATTAGTTCTTCACTGTCAAACGACACAGTGTATGCATACTTATGATTAATATATCCCCACAATGTCTGGAATTCCTTCTTGTAGAAATTCTCATTCAGATCATTACTTGGAATCTTGGTTTCATTACCATCCTCAATCATGTCATCAAGAATCTTATCGTTAAATACGCTCTGTATCAGTTTGTGGATACCCTCAGCATATGCAATAAGATGTTCTGGTAATGGAGCTAAGTTATTATTTTCAAGATCAATGACATATTGATCTGTTACATGATCTTCGCCATCTGACGAAACATAATCATTCTTTATCATGTATTGATAAATCATAGCTGCCTGTTGCTGAGTGATCTTCTCAGGCGTACCATTCACGATAACGGTCTTACCCTGGAAGTAATCCATAGAAGCCTTGCGTGGACGTTCATAAAGATCAGTTTTAATCTGTTTCTGTAAGTCAGTTACGAAATCTTTGTAACTCTCACTAGCAATTACAGTCAGTTTATTAATCTTGTGCACCATTTGTAAACCAACACTCTGTTCGTCCATTCGAAATCCGTCTTGATTTACACATAGTCTTAAACCACGACCAACTTCCTGCCTTTTGGTCGTGGTACTATCACTATGTTTTAATGTACAAATCTGAAACACATTCGGATTATCCCAGCCCTCACGCAATGCAGAATGAGAGAAAATAAATCTGGTAGGCTCATCAAAACTCAGTAAACGTTCTTTGTTTTTAAGTATGAGATCGTATGCAGATATATCATCTGAAATATCTGAGCCACGTTTTACTTTGCTATCTACTGCATGGCCTTTTTTATCAATACTGAAATATCCCTTATGTGTATCATGAGCTGCAATAGATTTAAGATATTTCTGATATGGCGTGTCAAAAACTGTAATATAATCGTTGACTACTTCGTTATATTCCTGTTCAAACATCTTTCCATACTCGCCTATCATCTCATTTCCATCTTCATCATATTGACGATAATTCTCAACTTTATCAATGAAAAAAAGCGAAAGCGTTTTTATCCCTTGATTAAAGAGCTGTTCTTCCTTTTCAAGATGAGATTTTATAGTCTCTCTTATCTGAATACGTCGCATATCCTTTTCAGATATATCACCTACTACCTCACCTTTTTTTATTGTTTCTCCGTTAATAAAGGTCACTGTTCCAGACACCGGATCTATTTCAGATATACGATAACCTCTGTACTGTTCCATGTTGTTGGAAATCTTATAAAGATTATCATCAACATCAAACATACGTGATTCATGATTAATACCCTTTAGCTTATAATCCTTCTCATACTCTATCTTTGCTCTTGGAGGATTCTTAGGAGAAATAATAATATCTTCAAGATAAAGATAATGATCTGTTCCACGGAAATTTTTAACCTGGAATCCCTTTACTTCAATCTTCTTAACAAGTCTCTGGTTATAAGCATCAACAGAATCCAGAGCGTAAACTAGATTATGATGCTTTGCATGTGTAGCTGAGTAATTAAGACAAAATAATGGATTAAAATTCTTTAAAGCTTTTTGTGTTGCTTCGCCGCCCATTTTCTGAGGCTCATCCAAAATAATAATAGGGTTATTTGCCTTTATTACGTCAATTGGTCTTCTACTTCCAAATTCATCACGTTTTGAATAAATAATACGTGCTGCATCATTTCCTTTTCTTCCTTCAACAGCCTTGCTTTCATTCATAGTTGTATTAAAAGCCTGCATATTTATTATCATGACATTAATACCTGCGTTACTTGAGAAAGAATCCAGCTGATTTAGATTCTTACTATCATAAACGAAGAATCTAATCTTTTTATGGTACTGTTCCATAAAATGGTCCTGCGTAATTTCAAATGACTTCTTTACGCCTTCTCTGATAGCGATAGATGGAACAACTACTATAAACTTTGACCATCCATATTTCTGATTAAGCTCATACATTGTCTTGATATATACATATGTCTTTCCTGTACCAGTTTCCATTTCAATATCAAGAGAACATGCACCCAAGCTATCTACAAGCTTATCAGACATCATAACATTGTTATTCTGTTGAACAGTTTTTACATTAGAAAGTAATGTATCAGCAGAAATCAAAAGGCTTTCATTCTTAAAACCAGCATCATTAAAATCGTCTGTAAGCTCAAAGACTAACTGTTCAGGATTAGTGCCAAATGACATCTGTGAAAAAGTCTGGACTTTTTTACCTATATCTCTTCGATAACTCACCTTATCTTGATATGGCTGTCCCCTAAAAACATCGACTACGCTCTTCACAGCATCAGTCTGATACTGTTGAATTTTGAAATTAAACTTCATATTACAGCACCTTCCTTACTGTGTCCGGACTTATACTTGCAAAAATCTGATCAAAATTAGTTGCCACACTATCACTTGCCATAGAACTATCTCTAAAGACTACATAATATGGCTTCATTTTTGCAATTTCCTTTACTACATCTTCAGTCACATTTTTATCAAAACAGGCGATCAAGAAACCATCTGCTACATTATATATTTCTCTATCTGCAATTTCTTTTTTTTCAATCTTACTAGATAGTACTACTCCCAAATCAAGCATAATCTGAAATAATAAGTCTTCCGGTGTTCTATCCTCTTTAATGTTATCAGCCATTTCAAACAATGATGTCTGGTGTAAATCTGCCGGATTATAATATATGTCCTTCATATTTGACGAATCTTTTTTTAGTACTCTAACACCAACATCTACGCCTTTCTCCTTATATATGTCACCAGCATTTTTAATTCTAGTCAAAGCTAAATCACAAATTGTTTTTTTGCCATCTATTATCTCTGGAAGCTGTAATAATATATATTTTCTATGTCCTCCATCTTCTGAATTCAGCTCCATAACTGCTTGTGCTGTTGTAGCTGAACCTGCAAAGAAATCCATTATAATATCATCTTCACTCGTACACATTTTACACAACTGTTTTATTAATCTTACAGGTTTCTTTCCGTTAGCAAACACAACATTCCCCTCTTTGCTAACATTCCCCATATCTTTATAAAAATCTTTCCACCAGTCGCCTCGAATTTTCCTCAACCCAAAACTATTATCAAAATCATCACACTGTCCATACGACGCAGCTAATGGCAAAAGCTGTCTTATTTTCTTGCCATTGTTATAAATGTAATACGATCTTTCAGCTCCATTCACATGATATACTTTTCCTTCTGGATAATCTTTCGTATCATAACCAGAAATTTTATCATCTGCAAATATACAGTCTATGTTCATATTTACGTATTCTCGAAACAATTTATTCTCACTATACCCATCAGATACATTGCTAATTATTTCTTCTGGATATTTTTTCAAAAACTCATCTTTTAGATTCCTCAACTCACCATCAATAACCATTTTTGAATAATGTCCATCATAGACAGGTCTATAATCATACAATACTGTATTGGCAATATTCTTGTGACCATCCTTGCTATAAACTAGTATATACTCTGCATTTTTAACTATGTTTCCATTTTGCGCAGCTTTGACCTTCATCCCTTGAGTAGCAGACATTTCAACATGAATAACCGTAACTAGATTTTCTTCACCAAATATTTCATTACATACAACTTTCAGATTAGTTATCTCATTCTCATCAATCGAGATAAAAATAACTCCATCTTCTGCAAGTAAATTTTTAGCAAGTTTTATTCTTGGATATATCATATTTAGCCAATCAGTATGAAATCTCCCATTACTCTTGGTATTTTGAACCATTCTATTTCCATCTTCATCTAATTGTCCGCTACGCGCAATATAATCCGCAGTGTTTTCGGCAAAATCATCATTATAAATAGAATCACTACCATTATTATACGGCGGATCAATATATATCATCTTTATTTTTCCAAGATATGTTTCTTGTAGCATTTTTAGGGTATCTAAATTATCTCCTTCAATATACAGATTCTTCGTAGTATCAAATAAGAGACTCTCATCATAACATGGTCTAAGAGTAAAGTTTACAGGAGCATTAGCAGTAACAATCGCTTTCTTTTTATCTGGCCATGTAAACTGATATCTTTCTTCTTTACCTTCAACAACCGAGCATGATATCTCTTGTCTCAAAACATCAGCATCAATAGATCTTACTACTTCACCATTTTCGTTAATTGTCTCTGTGATAGCATTAGGAAACATTTTTGATAATGTTTCAAAATTTCTATCCGCAATGTTAGGTGTTTTCATATCCATCTTATCCATCTTACATGTCCTCCATTTTTTTCTGATATTCCTTTATCATCAGAAATATCTCAAATTTCTTTTTCGATTGCGTTTCTTTTCTAGCTTTATTCTCCAAATCAGCTATTGTCTTTTTTAACTTCTCTTTTTCAGTTTCAATGCTTATCTGTTCTTCTAGCGTTTTTTCTTCACTTGCTGTAATTCCGGAAACCTCTGCTACAAATCCTTCCCAAACAGCTGACAAATCCAATCCCTTTAGACTCAGATTAAATTCATTTTTCCAATCAGATTTTAAAAGCCTCGTTTCATAAATTGCTATCTGATACTTATCCTCATAGTGAAGAATCATCAATAAATTTTGTCCAAACAGCCTTGATATAAGTGTTATGTTTCGATCATTATAGTCCGTAGTCTTCAATTCCACTTGAACAACAAATATTGATTTTAATTTTTCAGTAGGCTTTATGTTTACAGAAACCTCTGATATCTCATTTGTAATGATTATCCTGCTTATATCTGCATCAAATTTTTCCTTTTTTTTGCCACTTAACTCATCTGGGAAGCGTTGATATAATAGTTTCTTATGTACAGGTTTTCTTATTTCTGTCGAACCTGGTAACCCAAACACTTATTTTCCCCCTACTTAATAACTAAAAATGTTATTAGCTCAAAATCATCCAATCCATTTATTGTTTCAGAAAGAAAACTCATATTCTGTCCACTGAGGAAACTATCCATTTCACTCTCATCCTTGACTTCGATTATTGAAGAAATTGCATCTCCTAACAGTTCTGAATATTTTTCCATACTTTTACCATCGTTAGTTTCTTCATTAAACAAAGCACATAACTTGTCATTTGGTTCTTTTTTTCCTCTGCATAGTAATCTGAATGAATCAAGCATATCCTTAGGTGAAAGATGATCAATTATGATTTCTCCATCCTCAGCAATATAAACCATGTAGAACGGATGTAATCTATTCTGACTGTTTACGTTCACTTCATTCTTTACATTACGTAAAACAAAAATCACTCCCGGTGGTAACTCATCGGTTGCTTTTACAACTGCATTCATTCCGTAAGGTGCTTTTTCTAACTCCGGATGATTCTTTATATATTCAAGTAAATCTAATCGAAACTCATTCAATCCAAGATCCATGATAGAAATACCAGTTGACATATCTTCGATATCAACAACTTCTTCCTGAAGTCGTTTTAACTGCTGCTTTCTATATTCGAGATCAGTTTTTTCTTCAGGGCTAAGAACGTTATCATCTCCAGTCGCTGTCATATCAACAATCTTCATTCTTGTTTCTACCCTAGCCTTCAAATTGATATATTCATCAAGTGTAATGTCAGGCCAGAAGTTTACAAGCTGAATATACTTATTTTTACTTCCAATTCTGTCTACACGTCCAAAACGTTGGATAATACGAACCGGATTCCAGTGAATATCATAATTAATCAGATAATCACAATCCTGAAGGTTCTGACCTTCTGAAATACAGTCAGTCGCTATAAGTACATCAATTTCTGCCTTCTGATTAGGCATAAGTAAATCCTTACCTTTGGAAATTGGTGAGAAGCATGTAAGTACGGTATTCAGATCTGTTCTAAGTCCTTTTACTGTCGTTCTTCCATCTACGGAGCCTGTAACAAGAGCTGTATCTAAACCGAATTTCTTTTTGCAATACTCACTTACTGTGTCGTACAAATATTCTGCTGTATCAGCAAATGCAGTAAAAATGATAAGCTTCTTATTTCCCGGATTGATAGGATTCTCCATCTTATCATCTATAACATCAAAGAGTTCTTGTAATTTACTATCATGCGCCGGAGTAATTGGGGCAATCATAGCCAACAAAGAAACTAATATTTCTCTATCACCTTCAAGCTCTCTCTTCCATGTAACATAATCCATATCTGCAATATCAATTTTTACCTTCTTTCCTATTACAAATACATCATCATTCTGATCATCTTCATCGAATTCTGACTCAGTCACATCTGTAAGCTTAAGCTCTGTTCTAGTCTTACCATTTTCAAAATCTTCTATCTCTTGTAACGTAGCAGATATCAAATCTTTAATTCGTGTAACAGTGAGCCTAAATGAATAAACAGAACTCTCCATACGTTTCATAAGGTTAATAGCCATCAAACGTCTAATACCTTCTTCACGTCCTTTTTGAGTAAGTCCACCTTTAACGTGTTTTGAATCATACATGTCAATATATTTTGTGGCCTTACTTGGCAGGATGTAATTTGTTGGCGTGTAAATACAAAGCATCAGATTATTCAATTGTTCAAAGATTACATTGTAATTTACAGATGTATCCAGATCCGTAAGTCCTGGCCTCTTGGATATAGGCAACTTTCTCTTTGGGAACGTACCGATGTCAGAAGTATCATAGTATTTCTGTATATGCTTACGTGAACGAGCAATCGTTATACTGTCAAGCAGCTCAAAGAAATCAAAATCAAGCATCTTCAACAGTACACTTGTTGTACGCTGTTCTGGCTCAAGTTTGCTCCAATTATTAAATGCTTTCTGAGCCTGATTAAAAATGTCATCAATGCTTTTATTCGTATCTAATTTTGAATCAAGCAATTCACTTTCACCTTCGTAAGCCAATGCAATCTGATTACGTAAATCAACAAATCTATTATTTACAGGTGTTGCTGACAGCATAAGGGCCTTAGTCTTTACACCCTTTTTAATGACCTTATTCATCAATTTAAGATAACGATTTTCTTTATCATCATCCCCCGCAATTTTACCGCCATTTCTAAAGTTATGAGACTCATCAATGACAACAAGGTCATAATTCCCCCAGTTAAGTCTATCTAAATCTAAGCCATTAGATGTCCCTCTGTCTCTGCTTAAATCTGTGTGAAAAAGGACATCATAACGCATCCTATCTGTTGCGATAGGATTATTTACATAGTTATCCTTATACGTATTCCAGTTGTTAGCAAGCTTCTTTGGGCATAAAACCAGTACAGATTTGTTTCTGTTCTCATAGTACTTGATTACAGACAAAGCTGTAAAAGTTTTACCTAAACCAACTGAATCGGCAAGGATACAACCATTATACTTTTCAAGTTTATTGATGATTGCCATTGCTGCATCTTTTTGAAAATTATAGAGAAGACTCCATATCTTACTCTCTTTAAAACCAGTAGCTTCATTTGGCAAAACATCTTCTGATACATCTTCAAGGAATTCATTGAAGATATTATACAACGTTACAAAATATAAGTAGTCAGGTGAATTTTCGTTGTAAACTGTTGTAATACTTTTTATAACCTCATCTGTAACGTCTTGAAGTTTATCTTTATCATTCCAGAGCTGTTCGAATAACTGTAAGTACGCCTGGCTCATTGGCGATTCAGATTTCTGTACCATGTAGTAGGCATTATTACCACGCTCACAACCAAGATCAACTGTGGTGAATCCATTAATAGGCATATAACTCTTATCATCAACATTCATGAATCCCATCATGTTCTCATGAGTTACATTAGTCTTAAAAACTGCTTTATTTCGAATCCACTCCGCGCATTCTTTCGCTATAGCTTTCTGGTTCATTTCATTTCGAAGCTTTACTTCAAACTCAGAACCATAGAGATTGCGTTCTCTCTCCTGACGAGGAATATAGAATTCTCGTTTTTCTTTTGCAGCTCGCTCTTTAATAAATGTTGGTGAAGTAAAAATAAACCTAAGTTCTTTTACGCTACTCAATTCTTTCTTTAATTCAGAAAACGCGTAAATTGAAAAACACGCAGCAGCAATAGAAACCTTACTACCAGATTTCATTTCTTCACTTAAATCCTCACGCAAAGTCTGGTTCACATTATCTATTAACTTCATTCCACCCATCATTGAATCCATGGTAAATCTCCTTGTTAACAGTAACTTACATTTTCTCAATTTTACAAAATCGTTTGTCCCTTAAAACGGACAGACCACAACAATTTTCTTACTTGCTCTTATCAATATTAATTATGTCTCCAAAATCGCAATCCAACTCCATGCATATCTTCTCCAAGACACTCATGGATACAGTCTCACGTATACTCAATTTAAGGTTAGAATTGAGTATTTTTCCTTTCTAGCCGAATTAAGAATGATATCATCTACGGCCATTGATGATAT
>OCVV011337917.1_pt1 | contig 13304 bp, 6 predicted proteins | sample 1539721 | NCBI WGS metagenome assembly OCVV01 (sample SAMN02144230, study PRJEB22623) | gut metagenome | biome: sheep rumen | host: Ovis aries | place: New Zealand
GCATTACGTTGCGATGCTGATAAGTCAACATTCAACAATGTTTACTTCTATGGTGTACAAGATACATTATATGCAAATACAGGTCGTCAATATTACTATAACTGCCGTATCGATGGTGCAGTAGACTATGTATTTGGTGAAGGTAAGGCTTGCACAGCTTATTTCGAAACTTGTGTATTCCACAGTGTAAGTCGTAACAAGGATAAGAATAATGGTTATGTATTCGCTCCAAAGACTGATGGTAATAAGACAACAGGTGTTGAATTCAACTATGTAGTTAACCATTGTGTATTTGAAGCTGATGAAACAGTTCCTGAAGGTTCTATGAGCGTTGCTCGTACTTGGGGTGCAAATGCTAATGTAACTATTTTAAATTCTACATTTAGCAAAGCATATTCTAAGCAAGGTTATGGCGCTACCGGTGATGTTCGTTATGGTAACATGGGTGGAGATCCTGCAAAGGCATTCTTCTATGAATATAACAACACAGGTGATGGTGCTATTAGCGAAGCAGTTGCTGGTGTAACTCTATTAACAAGCGAACAAGCTAGCCGTTATACAATTGCCAATATCTTTGCAAAGGTAAATGGTGTTTATGATTACGGTGATGCATGGGCTCCTGTAACTGAAGAAGAAAAGGATGCAACAAAGGTTAAAGAAACTAATTATGTTGCTTACTATACATTAGGAAAGAGTCAATATAAAGTTGGTGAAACATTCGTAGACTCTACAATCTCTGCTTTCAAGGTAACTTATGACTCAACAAGCAAAGATGGTGTTGTAGTTGAAACAATTACTCCAACAGAAGTAATTAAGAATGCAGCTGGTGAAACAGTTGATGCAGCAGCTATGTTAAGCACTGTTGGCGAATATACATTATCATTAGAATATCAAGGTACAGTTCTTGAACAAACAACAGTTTCAGTAATTAGTGCTTCTAGAACTGTAAAAACAGTTGAATATAAGATTGGTGAAACAGAAAACACTTGGACAGTAACAATGGCTAGTGCTGGATCAACAAAAACAAATGGTATAATTGGTGATGATCAAAATGACAAATCACCAGCAACAGAAAGAACAATTTCAGTACCAAAGTTAGTTCAAAATGATACTGACAATATTACATCAAATGCTTTCGACGCTACTAAGCATGCAATTTTAGATGTTCAATCATTTACATCTGGTACAAATAATGCACTAAAGTGGGTCGTTGAAGCTCTTGATAAAGATGGTAATGTTGTAAAAACTGTTCAATTCGCTGGACCAAACAAAAAATTATTTGTTGAAACAAACGTTGAAATTACATCAGATACAGAATTTGTTAAATTAAGAATTAAACTTGATGGTACTGATTCTAGTACTAAAGGTAAGAATGCTTGTATCTATGCAATCAAGACTCAATTAATTTACGAATAGTATAAAGATATACCTACAAAGTATAAAAAAGCGCTTTCTATATCTTAAAAAAGTGCTAAAATAATATTAGATGTGAGGAGGGTGGAGATTTATCTCTACCCTTTTCATTGATTTTAAAAAAGGAGATTTATGATGAGATTTAAAAAAGCGATGCTTCCTTTACTTGGATTAAGTGCTTTATCTGCAATATCTCTTGCAAGTTGTAATTCAAATACAACTTCACAAGCAGAATCAAGCATTAGTCAAAGTCAGGAAAACACAAACAAAAATTTAACTGAAATTGTATGTAACTCATATCATGCTTCAACTAAATTTATGCTTGGTGAAGATTTTAACTATAACGGTTTAACTGTTACAGCTATTTATTCTGACCACACAGATAAGATGCTATCTAATGGCGAATTTATTGTTGATGCAAGAAATTTCAAGAAAAATGAACAAGGAACATATACAATTTTTGTTATCTACGTAGAAGGCACATTTAGAGCTACAACAAAGTACGATGTTACTGTTAGTTCAATTGCTGAGGCAACACAACCACATTTATTAGGTATTGAGGCTACATTACCAAAGACTACTTATAAATTAGGAGAAAATTTTGATGAGACTGGTCTTAAGGTAGTTGCTCATTATTCTGATGATACTGAAAAAGAAATTGAAGCAGGAAAGTATACTATTGATAAAACTGGTCTTGCTATGGATCAACTTGGTACAAGTATGCTTAAATTGGCATATAGTGAATCATACACACAAGGTGATAAGACAGAAACAAAGAATGTAGAAACATTTATTTTTATAAATGTTGAAGCTTCTTTAACTTCTATTAAGTTTGTATCTGGAACATTAAATGTTACCCAAGATACTGTAGGACCAGATGGAACATATGGAACTATGGATACATCTGACTGGGTAATTGAAGCTTCATTCATGGATGCACACTTCAAGAAGACAGTTGTTACAGTTTCTCCATCTGATATTACATTAAAAGGTTTAAATACTGGTGCATCTGGTGACCAAGAAGTTACTATTTCATATTTTGCATATGGTTCAACTAAGACTACAAAGGTAACTGTTCATGTTGATGCTATTGCACAAGCAGATTATACATTTAATGCAAGCAATATTGATGACTCATTAGCAGGACAAACACTTAAAGAAGAATATAAATTTGATGAAACAATTTCATTTGGTAATAAGTGCCAAGTAAAGAGTGAAAAGACTGACTCTTCAGCTGGTAAGACATTTGGTGATTTATTATTTACTAAGCGTGTTCAAACAAATGGTATGGGTAAACCAAATGATTCTAACTATATTAAGGTAACATTAACTAGTGATGCAACAGTTGCGATTATCGGACGTTCAAGTGGTGATGCTAAACCTGTAACAGAAGCAGGATTCTATGATGAAAACAAGAACGCAAAGTCAGAAACTTATGCATATACTACATCAATTTCAAAATATAAATATGAATTAAAAGCTGGTACTTATTACTTCTATGACGTTACATATGCTGTACAAGTATATGGTATTCAAATTTGGTATAAGTAGTAGGAGGTATTTATGAAAAATAAGAGAATTATATTAGCGTTATCTACTCTTGCAGTTGCAACTCTTGCATCTTGCAATAACAATAATACAACACAACCAACTCAAGAAACTTCAGCTACTTCTAGTGAATCAACAAGCAAGGTTTCTAATGACATGAATAATTATGTTGATAGAAACGACCGTAATGATGGTGGAAAGGTATTCTATGCATCACCATCAGCTAAGATTGAATATGACTTTGAAAAGGAAGCTGCACAAGAAGTACAAGATGCTCCAAAGCATGCTGGTACAATTGATGATCCAATGGATATTTATACAGCACTTCACTATATTGGTGCTGGTGATACTTTATATCTATTAGAAGGTACATATGACACACCTGTTAGATTTACATTATCTCAATCAGGTAATGCTAAGAGAAGAATCAAAGTATCTAACTATAATGGTGGAAAGGTAACATTTGATTTTCACAAGATGGAAACACTTGATAATAATCGTGGTATTCAAGTAACTGGTTCTTATTGGGATTTCTATGGCCTTGATGTAGAAGGTGCTGGTGACAATGGTATGTATGTTGCTGGTTCATTCAATAAAGTTGAAAGATGTAATTTCCATGAAAATAGAGATACTGGTCTTCAACTAGGTCGTGCTACAAGTGCTGATGGTTCAGTTCAAGATTGGCCACACAACAACCTTATTTTAAATTGCACATCTTACAACAACTATGATATTGATACTCTAGGTGAAAATGCCGATGGTTTTGCTGCTAAATTAACTGTAGGTGAAGGAAACGTATTTGACGGTTGCATTGCATATAGAAATGCCGATGACGGTTGGGATATGTTCGCTAAGGTTGACTCTGGTAACATTGGTACAATCACATTATTAAACTGTGTTGCATTTGAAAATGGATTCTTACTTGATAAGCAAGAATCAAAGACTAAGTTAAATCCTGCTGATGAATCATATTTATCAAGCTATGCTACTCAAAATGGTGATGGTAATGGATTTAAGTTAGGTGGTTCAGCAATGGAAGGTGACATGATTTTAAAGAACTGTATGTCATTCAACAACCGTATGGGTGGTTTTGCTGACAACTCAAACCCAGGTACATTACAATTATTTGATTGCACAGCTTACAATAACTCTGTTTATATGTATATGACAGATAAGAATCGTGAAATCGATGCAACTGGTGAAAATGGTGACTTTGGTGCAAATGATGGTGAAAATCTAAACTTTGCTATGGCTCGTACTGAAGCAAGTTATAATACATTTGAAGGTTGTCTATCATATGTATCTAATATGACAGATAGTTCTGTAGCTTATTCTAACTTTGACACATATAAAGGTAGTGCACAATATTCTATCTTTAATACAGGTTTAAAGACAAATGCTGACGGAACTAAGACTCCAACTTATAGCCAAATTACAAGTGCTATTGACGCTTCTAGCTATGAAGCTAAAAAGAGCGGTACTGCTTTAACAACAACATTAGATGATTCTTCATTTAAGTCAGTTGATTTAAGTGCTGCAAAATTAAATGGTGCCACTGTTAAGGGTAACCGTGATATTGATACATTATTAAGAAATGCTGATGGATCAGTTAATATGGGTGACTTCTTAGCATTAAAGCAAGAAGATTTATTAACATTCAATAATGGTAAACCAGTTGGTTGTACATTAAATAAGACATCAAGTGATCAATATGAACATATTGATTGGGTAATTCCTACTCTTGAAGGCAATGACCAATCCAATAACTATGTTAAGATTCAAGGTGCTATCGACGCATTAAGCGTTATGGCTAATGAAAAAGCTGTATTCCAAGACATTAAGCTTGTTACTCGTTGCAACGGTTTCGTTGTTAACTGGTATTCAAGTGATGAAAATGTAATTTCAATTGGTTTTGATGAAACTAGATCAATTTCAGGAAGAAATTATATTATTGCTAATGTAAAGAGAGATAGAACTGAAGATAAGACAATTACTCTTGTTGCAACTATTTCTAATAATGATGTAACTTTAACAAAGACATTTACATTCATTGTAAAAGCTGAACAAACTCAAATTGGTTCAATTACTGGTTATGAATCTAAGTATAATGTTGAACAATACAGTGTATTTAATTTACCTGAATTTGTTGCAACAGACAAAGCTAGTTATGCAAAGAATCCACTAACTTTAGGTAAGGATTATACTGTTACAACTAAGTTTGAATATGCTGAAAGTACTAATAGTAAATTCTATACTGTTGATAATGTTTACACATCAGTTCCTGGTGTATATAAAGTTACTGGTATTATTCATTCATTACTTGATGAATCAGCTAGTGATATTGAAGTTAGCTATTTAGTTTATGTTAAGTCTAAGAATGCTGCAATTGATGTTTCAAGCGATGCTAATCTTGCATCTAAATATTCAATTGACTTAACTAATAATCTAGATTATCAAGTTAATGCTACACGTGATGGTGTTAAGGTTTCTGCAGCATTTACTAATATTTATGGTTACATGTATATTGCTACAAGCGATCATGTATTAACTGCTGATGAAGTAATTGCTAATGGTACTCGTGTTAATATTGACGATGAATATGCTGAAGGTATTGCTCCAAACAACAATACAAGTGCTTACGTTGTTTCAATGGTTGTAACTAATAGAGCTACAGATCCATCAAAATTATTAGTTTCAGAAGTTTACAGTGCTAATATTACTGTACAAGAAGTAACAACAGCAGCTGAATTACATGCGGCTATCAATACTTCTAGCAAGTCTACAGTTATTTACTTATTAAAGAATGATATTGATTTCACTAATTTTGAATATACTACAAGCACAACTCCATTTACAGGTTTATTAAATGGTGATGGACATACTGTTTCAAATTTAACAATTGAACGTAGTACAAAAGATAAAACAGCTAACATGATTTACAAGTTAAAGAATGGTACTGTTATGAATATCAAGTTTGAAAACATTTCAATCAAAGCTACAAATACAGGTGATTCAGATACTGGTATTATTGGTAACTTATGTGGTGGTTATATTTCAAATGTTTCACTAAAGAATGTTAGAGTAAACGGTATTTCAGAAGTAGGTACTCTTGTTGGTCAAGTAAGCGGTGGTGTTTCATATATTACTAATGTTTCACTTGTTAACCCTATGGAATCTGGTTGGATTTCTGCAAGTGGTAAGTACTTCGGTGGTCTTGTTGGTAATATGCAAAAGGACACTGATCAATTAAAGGTTGAATTAACAATGGAAGATATCTATGTTAATGCCTATATTGGTGACCATAACGATAAGGGTTATGAAGGTGGAGTTATTGGTAGAAATAAAAATGAATTCACTTCATACAAGATGACTTTAAACAGAATTTACTTTGTTGGTACAGTTGATACTGGTTATACATACTCTGGTGGTATTATCGGTTCTGTTGACTCTGCATCTGGTTCAATGACTATTACTAACTGTGTATCTGATTGCACTTTAATTATTAAGGATACTGTATTAGTTAAAGAATTAACTGAAATTGGACAAAAGAATAACTCTCCAATTGCAGGTCGTTTCACAAGCAACGAAACAACTCCTCTTGTATGTTCTAACAACTATGGTCCATATACTGAATATCACCAATCTGAATTAAAGTCTGATAGTGATAACTTTAACCAATTAATTACTTCTAAGAAATTCTTCGAAGGTTATGTTAAATTTGATTTAGAAAACATTTGGGAATTCGTTGAAGTAGAAAACGGTACATCATATTGTATTTTAAGAAATGCAAAATAATTAGAGAAGGTCTCAAATTGAGACCTTCTTTTTTGTGTTAATTTTATTATTTTTATTGTATAATAGAGAAAAGCGAGGGTAGTATATGGAGAAAGAAAAGACAAATATATTTCTTAAAATTAAAGATGTGTTTAATAAATTGTCTCATTTCTATAATGATCTTTTTTCATCTTGGAAAAAAACATTCTTTTTATTATTAATAATATTAACTATTGTAAGTGCTACTATCCTTTGTATATTTAATTTCGGTCCTAACACATTTTATAATTGTAATAGTGATGATATTGTGCAATATTATCCATTTGTTGATGGGTTCTTTAAAAAGATAAGGGAAGGAAATTTCTCGTTATATGATACCACCCTTTTTGGTGGAGTTTCCATTTTTGCAAATACATACTATATACCTATTGATATATTTTTGTTTATCGCATTTATTTTCTCATTCTTTATGGAAGTAGAATTTGCATATTGGTTTAGCTTAATAGTTAAAACATGTTGTGGTGCACTTATTTTCTTTTATTTTTTGAAAAGAAAAAATATTTCTAAACGTTCAGCACTATTATCAAGCTTAATTTTTGCATCATGTGGTATGCTAGAATGCTTTGTAATATTTCCTGTATATTTAGGCATTTTAGTTTATGCACCACTTGGAATGGTTATTGTTGATTATTATTTTGATAAAAAGAAAAAATATTTAGCTCTTATTATATTACCTATATATGTAACGCAAATAGTATTATTTGATTATTATATTGCATATATGCTACTAGCATTTGTATCAGTTTTTTATTTGATAGAATCATCTTTTAATCAAAGCTTAAAAAAGAAAGAGTTCTATATTGATTTTATTATATTCTTTGCATATTTATTGCTTGGTGTTTTGATGAGCTTATCAATATTAATACCAAGTGCTTTATATGTAATGAATCAATCAAACAGAACAGGTGTATCATTTGATTTTCCATGGTATTTTACAATAAGCCCTCACAAGAGCGTATCGAATGGTATTTCATGGAGGCACTATTTTACCCAACTTGTTAATTTATTTATTCCAAATAATCCACCTGAAGTATGTCTTGTAAAAGCTGGTGATTATGTAAGAGAGCATGCCTCACTTTATATGACTAGTGGTGCATTAATATTCTTTGTTAATTTCTTTACTTTAAAAGGCAAGAATAATGCTAAGCTTAAAATATGGGTAGCTATATTAAATATTATGTTTATGATACCTTTATTTTGTTTCATATTCTCACTTCAAAAGGTTGCATATGTTCGTTGGTTCTTTATTCCATATATCATTAACTTATACGCAACATCTATTGGAATGAGCGAAGAAAATAATGTATTAAAGAATAAATGGGCTAATATATTGTCAATTTTAACATTAGTTCTTGGCATTTTCTTATTAGTATTCATTATATCAACTAATACAGAATTGTTCATGCATTATGATAAGAATGAATCAAGAGAATATAAGCGTTTATTCTTCTATGGTATTACAATTGGTTCTCTAGTTTTTGTATCAATTTATTTGTTAGCTATTGTTTATTTAAATGTAGCTAAAACTTTAAAGCCTGAAAAAGAATTTAATTTTCATTTAATGCATAAGATTATTGGTGCTGAAATGATATTCGCACTAGTAATATGCCTTATTAATATTGGTTCAACAAGTTATAGTAGAACTTATACATATCGTGCAGGTATGCTTGTTGATTATTTGAAAAAGAATTCAAGTTATGATAAGAGTCAAATGGAACGTATTAATTTATATACTGATGAAAAGTTCCAAGCTAATGCTAATACAATGTATCATGATGTAAATCCTTATAATTTCTTCCAATCATTTTATAATACGCCACTTAATGTTTATCAAAATCAAATTCATAATGATTCAACGACTAGCTGGTCTAGAAGAAATATGTATGGTTATTCCCTTGTAAACGGACCAATGCTTAATGTATCGCATGTCATTTCTATTGGTGGTATTGGCGCATACATTACATCAAGTACCGAACAAGATGCTGTTCAACCATTATATTTATCTAGTAATTATTATAATTTAATGAAAGATACAACTTTAAAGAAATATAACAATAATTCAACATATTACTATTATTCATTAAACGAATCATATCCATTCATCATCTATGATAAGGTGGCTTATAAACCTAAATCATATATTGCAAATAATAATTCATTTTATAATGATTTAGCATTATTGAAATATGGATATATTGCGCTTCCTGATAAAGTATATTATCAAGAAGGTGTAATAATTAATAGTTTAACTGATATTGTTGAAAATATTTCAAAGTATTCAAGGCTTGAAAATAATGATTATGAAATGCTAAATGAAGCTAAGAAAATTTATGATTCAAATATTTCAAGTTATAAAATGACTGATATATATAATGAAATCACATCTAGCAATATTACATCAGTAACATTACGTAATGCCACATATTTATCAAGTGGTTATTTTGAATATGATTTAAATGATTTATCAACTTCAATGTATGAAAAGTTTATAAATTCTTCAATTGTTGATATAGTACCTAATAATAAAGAACTTGTAGAGCTAACCTATTCACCATCATCACGACAATTTATGTATTTGCGTGATAGTGAAACGAAAAAGTTATATCCTGCTCACTACAATATGTTCTATTTAAAAGAACTTGGCATTAAACCTGATAGATTATATGTTAAAGCCAAGGCACAAACTAATTCAAAGATTGTTAATCTATATTGTTCAGATTATCAGTTATATGATGATTATTTAGTTAGACAAAGAAGCTATAATAATAGATCTTTTAATTTTGATAACTCCAACATTCATTTCACATTTGAAAATAGTGATTTAGAGGCAAAGGTTGTTAAATTACCACTAACATATTCTAAAGAGTGGGCAATAAAAAATAATAATTATAATTATCAAACTGTTAATATTAATGGAGGATTCTTGGGTGTAATTATACCTAAGAATATTAAAGATGTGGATATAACTCTTAGCTTTACTCCAGATGGTTATACAAAGAGTGAAAAGATTGCAATTTTAGGTTCAGTTGTTTACTTCTTTATTACATCTGCCACACTACTTTATGAAACTAATAAGTATAAAAAGGAGATAGATTTATGGAAAGAATCTCGTTAATTGTTCCTTGCTACAACGAGCATGAAACAATAGAAATATTTTATAATGAAGCTATTAAATATTTTGACTCATTACATGAATACAATATCATTTTTGTAAATGATGGTTCTCGTGATGATTCATTAGAAATTATGAAAAAACTAGCAACAAAAGATAGTCGCGTTAAATACGTAGGCTTTTCAAGAAATTTTGGTAAAGAAGCCGCAATGTATGCTGGTCTTGAAGCTGCGAAAAAATTAGATAGTGATGCAGCTATTATTATGGACGTAGACTTACAAGACCCACCAAGTTTATTACCTGAGTTTTTAAAAAAGCATGATGAAGGATATAAGCTAGTATATGCTAAGCAAAAAAACAGAAAAGGTGCTAAGTTATTCTCTAAAATTTGTTCATTAGCATTTTATAAGGTGTATGCACATTTAACTGGTGATAAGCAAATGTCAAATGGTGCACGTGATTATTGTTTACTTGATAAGATGGTAATTGATGCATTTTTATCTATTAAGGACTGCCGTCGTTTTACTAAAGGTATATATCACTATGTTGGATTTAAAACTACAGTCATTGAGTTTGAATATGCATCACGTGTTGCCGGTACAACTAAGTGGAGTTTTAAAAAATTATTACATTATGCCTTCTTTGGGATTGATGAATTTTCACGTTTCTATTTAGCTGCACCAAAATTTATTGGATTAGCCTGGTTTATTGTATTAATTTACGATATTGTTAGACAAACAATTAATGCTGTTAAAGCTAATGCATATAATGTGTTTAATTGGACTCCAATTAGAATTGATTTAGCAGTAATTAGTGTATGTTTCATCGCATTTTATTTGATGAAGCTTGTATATGATGTACGTGATCAATCTAGAAATAGACCAGTTTATATTTGTGAGGAATCTAACGTTGAAGCAAAGTAAGAAAGAAGTAATGCTAGAGATATTACGCTTTTTATTAGTTGGTGGCATTGCAACTTTAGCAGATTATTTAGTATTTTATATATTCAATTCAATTATTTTAAAAAATATAAATGAAAATGCCAATATAGCTATTTCTACAACTTTAGGATTTTTGACTGGATTGTTTATAAATTGGTTCTTATCTAAATTTGTATATAAAGCTGTTACTGATAAACAAATGAAGGATAAAGTAGTATTTATTAAATATGTAATATTATCTGTATTTGGTTATTTATTAACACTTCTAGTAATGACTTTAACCACACCTATTCATGATAAGTTGATTTTATCAGTTTTTAACATCTTTTCTTTTTCATTCTGGAAATGGACATTTAAGGTTCTTATGACTTTGATTGTGCTTGTAATAAATTATTTAGGAAGAAAATATTTTGTGTTCAAAAAGAGCACTGAGGGTAATATAGGAAATAATGAAAACACTTTATCTGAAAATTAATTAAATAATGTGGTATATTTTATTTGTCGAGGTTTTTAATTATGGAAGAAACTAGTGTAATGGTCATTAGCGAAGGTATCGCTTATGGAAAGATTGTAAAAATTAAAAATGATAATTTATTCGTTTCAGAACGTCTTACTAATAATAAAGATTATGAAAAGAAAGAATTTGAAATTGCGCTAAATAAGGTTGTTGCTGATTTGGAAGAATTAAAAAAATCTAGTAGTGATGAATTTCTAACTGTTCATATCATGATTTTAAAAGATCCTGTACTTAAAAATGAAGTCTTTAATGAAATTGAAAAACATGATTATGAAGCTAGTAAAGCGTTTGATGTTGTTATTGATAAATATATTCGTCAATTTGAATCTAGTGAGTCATTTTATCTAGAAGAACGTAATCTTGATTTTAAGGATATTCGTCGTCGTGTTTTAAAAGCTTTAAACAATGATTATGTTGAACATCTTGAACATGACAAGATTATTATTGTTTGTGATGAATTATATCCAAGCTTTATTTCTGAATTTAGAAATACTGTTGCTGGTGTTATTGCTAAAAAGGGTGGCACAACAAGTCATGGTGCTATTTTGTGCAAGGCTCGTGAAATTCCATTTGTCTTAGTTGATGACATTGATTTTGATGAAAATAGTAATGTTGTTATTGATACAAGAGATAAAAAGGTTTATAAGAATTGCGACGAAGCATTTATAGAATCTTATAAAAACTATAAGAAATCTATTAGCCAACGTGTAAGAGTTCGTGATTTTTCGAGTCAAGGTATTAAGATTTTAGGTAATGTTTCTAGTAATGAAGAATTATATAAAGTAAGAAAATATAAGTTACATGGTGTTGGCCTATACCGTACAGAGTTTATTTTTATGAATAAGAATAGACCTCTAACAGAAGATGAACAGTTTGAAATTTATAATGATGCTGTACTTGAGATGAAGCAACGTCCTATCACCTTTAGAACTTTCGATATTGGTGATGATAAGCAATTGCCATATCTTAAAGCTGACAAAAAAGGTGTTAGAAATTATAGAAACTATCCTGATTTGTTCAAGGATCAAGTTAAGGCTCTTATTAGAGCTAATAGATACCAAAATCTTCGTATCATGTTTCCGATGATTGAGACTAGTGAAGATTTCACTTATTTAAAGGATTTAGTAGTTAAATATAAGAAAGAATTAAATTCTAATAATTATTTAAAAATTGGAATGATGTTAGAAACAAAAGAAGCTGTTAATCATTTAAATGACTTCATTGATGTTGATTTTATTTCTTTAGGAACTAATGATTTAACACATGAACTTTATAATATTTCACGTGATGATGTAACTAATTATAATGTTTATATTGATAAACTAATCGGGGTTATTGAACTTGTAGTAAATCATTGTAAAAAATACAATATTGAATTATCAATTTGTGGTGAACTTGCAGGAGTACCTGAAGTTACTGCTAAACTATTATCAAGTGGACTTAAGAATTTTTCAGTTTCACCTGCTAATTCAAAATCAATTGAGAAGTCAATTGTAAGTTACTATAATTTAGATTAATTATGGTATGATATTATTAAGGGGAAAGTTTTAAACTTTCCTTTTTTTTAGGAGATAATTATGAAAAATAAAAGAATATTAATAGGATTATTACTAACTACCGGTGTTAAAATAATACTGTAAGTTATAATACTAGTATTGAAAATGAATCAACTAGTTCACTAAATAGTGAGGAAACTTCAAATACTAGTAATGAAAGTTCAAGTAATAGTATAGAAATAATCACAAGTGAAGAATCTTCAACAAGCGAAGAGGCGTCAAGTAGTGAAGAAGTTGATAAATACTATACGGTTTCTTTTGTCTTTGATTCAACTACTACAAATAAAGTTCTAGAAGGTTCCGAAACAGTATAATTAAAACTATAAAACTATATAAAACTTCTAATTTGTGTTATATTTAATATATATTAACGAATTAGGAGT